>Ga0335074_10000674_pt1 | contig 47437 bp, 33 predicted proteins | sample Lox_Sample_23_FD_206715 | JGI IMG/M metagenome (GOLD analysis project Ga0335074, IMG submission 206715) | Soil microbial communities from Loxahatchee National Wildlife Refuge, Florida, United States - Lox_Sample_2.3 | ecosystem: Environmental > Terrestrial > Soil > Wetlands | place: USA...
TCCCTAGTACGAGAGGACCGGGATGAACAGACCTCTTGTGATCGAGTTGTCACGCCCGTGGCATAGCTCGGTAGCGAAGTCTGGAAGAGATAATCGCTGAAAGCATCTAAGCGAGAAGCTCGCCTCAAGATAAGGTTTCCCAAGGGGGCTGCGGTCCCCTAAGAAGGCCAGTCGAAGACTACGACTTTGATAGGCGGGAGGTGGAAGCGCAGCAATGCGTGTAGCTGACCCGTACTAATCGGCCGTTCGGCTTGACCATAAACTTACCCAACATGTTTTCGCTTCCAAGCGATGGCGTGTCAGGTGAGTCGCTTTCCCATCGCGCTATTCTCAAGCAAAATTTAAGCGGTTACGCCAACTTCCTTCAGTTGCTCATCGAAACTCCGGATCGATCCTTTGATGGATTTGATTGATGGATTCGATCTCTATGAGTTTCGATTTCAAGTTTCCTGGTGGTCTTACCGCGAGGGTCACACCCGTTCCCATCCCGAACACGGAAGTTAAGCCTCGCTGGGCCGATGATACTGCGCTGGAAACGACGCGGGAACGTAGGTCGCCGCCAGGATTAGATCTAAAGCGAAAAAAGGCTCCGAGCGATCGGAGCCTTTTTTCATTTTCACTCGCGAATTTCCGAGAGCCTTTCACTCAGCCGTTGGCATCACCATGGACATCGATTGCAATCCAATTCGGCCGGGGCCTTTGAAACGATTCCAGACGATTTGCCCGCCGCTGGCAAATACTCCGGTGGAGAGTTTCTGGAACTGCGTTTCCATCACGACGCTGCGATCTTTGTAGACCCAGCCGCCGGGCTCGACGTCGATCTGTTCGCCGACGTTCAGAAAAACCTCGAACACGTTTCCGTAACCGTGTAGCCAGAGAATGCCGTCGCCTTTCTGCGCGGTAAAGGTGTCGATGAAAAATCCTGTGGCGCTCATCAGCATGTTCGCGACGCCTTTCACTCGCGTAAATGTGTAGTCGAGCTGGTCGGTGGCGGCAAGAAATTGGTGCTCGCGCACATCGAGTGACTGGCCGTGCGTCAGGTGAATGGGAAATACGTGGCCGACGCCGTCGCGGCTGAAGGCAATGCGGCCGGGACCGTGCGCTTCGGTCATAAAAATCGGCATTCCGGAAAGTACGCGCTTGAAAGCGCCGGCGAGCTGCTTGATGCCGATCTCCGTGCGTGTGTCTTTCCACAGCAGTACGTGATGCTCAAAATAAATTGGGATGCTGCCAAGTTCGACGGTGAGAACGGGGACGAGTTCGCCGTCCAGGTGATAGGTGACGCCCGCAAAGCTCTCCGCTTGCGCTGACGTAGCTTTCAGTACCGGAGCCGGACCGGTGGTAGTCGTCATTTCATTCCTCCGCGATGTCTTGAGATTGAATCTCGAACCGGAGCAACGCTTACGATACAACGCGGAGCGTGACCACGACTGTCGGTCAGCGGTTTCCGTGCCGTAAGCTTTAACGCCGGGTTCGTTTGACCGCACCGCTTGTACCCCAGCTCGATTGAGCTATGCTCGCGCGGTCGGTCCTTTCGGTGGTGACTTCTACTTTGAAATCGCAGCGCTTTCAGGCGACGATTTACAAAATTTGGATGATGCGGCACATCGACGTGCCGGAAGATGCTTCGGCGGAGCTGCTGAAACAACTGGCCCGAGCGCGCATTGGCAAGACGAAGCGAAGCGCCGGCAAACCGAAATACATTCCCGTGGTGGCGATCGTGAATGGCCGTAGCGCTCGCGGCACTTTGGTGTCGGCGGGCGGCGGGATGTTTCGCATGCAAATCAACACAGCGTTGCGAAAAGCTGCGCGCGTGGACACCGGCGATCTGGTGAGCGTCGAACTTCGCGTCGACCGAGACTCGCGCGAGCTGCCTGTTCCTGCCGATCTGCGCGAAGGACTGAAAGCATTTCCGAAAGCCCAAGACATCTTCGAAAAGCTCACACCGGCGCATCGCCGGCACATCATCGAATATTTCGACTCGGCAAAATCAGCCGGCGCGCGGCAGCGGCGACTAGAGCGCACGATTGACGTCTTGCTCGAGAGAGCCTTTCTGCGGCCGCGCGAAAAGCGGGGCCGATCTCGTTGAATGGCGCACGACGAGATGAGCGCGATATAGGGCCTTTTTTCTAGGGCTCATCCCCTATGGCGATTTCGCCGGGACGTATAGAATTTGCCGTCACGTTTTTTCCCACCCGCCACAACCCGCCATAAAAGCAGTCAGCAAGCTCCTGAATCATTGAAGGTTGGCGTTTTCGGTGGCAGCTTGGCACAACCGTTGCACATCCTACTGCGCCCCGCCACCTTATGAAAACGAGGAGGCCCGCGATCATGGCTATCAGAACACTTCGGTACATGAAAGTGCCAGCACTCTTAGTGGGCGGTGCGGCGATGATCTGTCTCGGCGTGCCTGCGAGAGCACAGACCACGGCGTCCGCTAGAGACAACATCTCCGTTCAGGTACAAGCGAATGACGTGACTCGCGCAGACGTTGCGCAATTCAAGGTGTTCTTGGACACTCATCCGGACATCGCCGCGCGGCTGCGAACCGACCATTCGCTAATCAACAACCGCGACTTCGTGAAGCACCATTCCGACCTGAAAAAATTCCTCCACAACAACCGTGGCGTTCGGGATCTTGCAAAGCAGGATCCCGATGCGTTTATGCAGCGGGTAGACCAGTTCGACCGCGATCGAGACTTTCAGAACCAGGGACGCCAGCAGGTGCCCGACCGGGGCCGGGAGTCGGCACAACTCCATCAATTCATGGATTCTCACCCCGAAATCGCCGAACAGGTGCGCAAGAATCCTTCGCTACTCGACGACCGGAACTTCGTGAAGAACCATCCCGCGCTGCAAACGTTTCTGCAGGACAATCCGGGAATTCGCGAGGATGTCAGGCAGAATCCGGATGCATTCATGCGCCGGGGAGATGACTTCGATCGCGACGCCATGGGCCGGAACTTTGCGGATTTCGACCGGTTCGCGGACAGCCATCGCGAAGTAGCCGATCAGCTGCGCAAGAATCCTTCGCTGATCAACAGCCGCGACTATGTTAGCGGCCACCCGGAACTTCAGGCATTTCTCCAAAATCACCCCGAAGTGAACACGGCAATGAGCCAGAACCCAGACGCGTTCATGCAGGGGGAAGCTCGTTTCGACAATAATGCGGACGGACGCGACGTCGATGGTGGCAGGAACGCTGAACAATTTCATCGATTCCTGGACGACCATCCGGAAATCGCCGAACAGGTTCGCCGCGACCACTCGCTGGCCGATAATCAACGATTTATCGATAGCCATCCCGATCTGAAGGGCTTCTATCAGGCGAATCCGGATGTCCGAAACCAGGTGCGAGAGAACCCAGATGCGATCATGCAGCAGGATGATCGTTTCGCTCGCGTCGACGATCGGGGCTACCAGAATTTCGATCATGACCACGTGGCGAGCTTCCGAGATTTCCTGGGAGAACATTCGGACATCGCTCGGGATGTCTCGCGGAATCCCGGGGTCGTCAAGAATCCCGAATACGTGCAAAACCATCCCGACCTCAACAACTACCTCAATGCGAACCCGGGCGTGCGAAACGATCTGATGCAGGATCCGAAGGGCTTCGTAAACGGAACGCAGAAGTTCGACAGCGGCGCCAGTACTGATGGAGTCTGCGCCACCGGAAGCACGTCGGTTAGCGGCGCCGCCGGAACGACTGGGACGGCCACGACTCCGTCGCATGAAACGAAGTCGAAACAGTAACTTGGTGCTACGAGCGGAACAGGAGGCCGAATCATGCGGCCTCCTGTTCATTCATCTCTGATTGCGATCTCTGATAGGCGAAAGTTTTATGAAAGAGGAGGCATTATGAAGGCCAAGCGCAGTTCCCTGATTCTAGTGCTCATCCTCGTTTCCGCGATTCCAGCGAGCGCGCACGACAAGAAAAAAGATCAGGAAAGAGCCATGCTGGAAAAAATGGAAGCGGTTCCCTGCGGCGCGAATCAGAAGGGTCTATCCGGTTTGGGCAGCTTGTGGGCATCGATCGGCATTACCCACATGACCTCCAATGAAAAGCTATGCCCGCAATACCTGGTTCGTACCGACCAGATGGAATACGAAATACGTCCGACGGACTCGAAGAACGCGGTGATTCTGCCGGTTGGCCAGGAAGCCGTGATCAAGATAAAGAAAAATCGCATGTTGCTGAAACTTGTGAAGGGCGACGACCACAAGACGCGCAGCTATCAAGTGGTTGCGATCAATCCCAATCCCACGGATTCAGGCGGAACCGACGATCGATCTTCGGACGGCGACTCCGACTGATAGAAGACCCTCAATCGTGGGAACGCACCCGGCCGGGCTGATTAGGCTGATGATTCCCGAGCCCGCGCGCGAACGCGAGCCATCGAACCGCCCACGCAGCGCTTCAATGGACCTGCTCTCAGCGCGCCAGCGGCGGTTGGCCCGCAATCACTACGTCCTACGGCATTTTGTTCGCCTGCACCCACAATTTCCCGAGACGAGCTCGTTCATTCCGAATTCTTGACTCGCACAGCCTTCCTGGCGACAATCAGGCCCATCTAAAAGGAGGTACCCCATGTATCTAAAATTGCGAATTACCGTCTTGGCTTTTGTGTTTGCATTTGCTGTGCCGTCATTTGGCGCGCCTCGGCAGACCGCAGCGCATCAAAGCACCGCTGCCCAACCTGGCGTTGTAGATTGCAGAGTGCTGGAAACGCACACCGGCTCGGCGCCGGCAGTGCTGGTGGTGATATTCCATCAGAACAAAAAACAGGATCAGCCTCGTCTGGCCGAGTTGCTGAAACAACACTCCGGATCAAGCGCGGAAGTGCAGGTTGGAACCGGCGCTTGGACGAAAGTGAACGTGTTCCGGCTGCGCACTGCGTTTGGCCGCGGCATGTTGCTGCTGCCCGCCGGTTCGATGGCGCTGAAAGACGGAGACACTTTCCACATCCGATTTGTGGCGGTTCGCAGTCCTCAAAACAGTTGACCGCGAGACAAGGAGGCGCGCCATGCTCGCCCGATCGGCGCTGATCGCAATTTCGCTACTCGCGGTTCCTGCTGTTGTTCGCGCGCAAGCAGGCAATCCCGCGGACGTACATGCGATCCGCGGAATCGAGGCGCAATGGGAATCAGCGTGGAACCATCACAACATCGCCGCGATGGTTCGATTGGGCGCGCCGGACGCCGATTGGGTGAACCTGGCGGGGCAGTGGTTTCAGGGCGGCCACGCGTTTGCGAAAAGCCTGGAATCGCTGCACTCCGGGAAAGTAAAAAACAGCACGTGGCATACGGAACAGATCCACGTGCGATTTCTTTCGCCGGCGATTGCCGTGGTGCACGTTTATTTCAGCACGAGCGGAGAGCGCAACCCGGACGGTTCGCCGCGGCCGCCCCGCCGCGGCATCTTCACGCGCGTCGAAGAGAAGCGCGCCGACCGGTGGCTGATTGTTGCATCGCAGGCGACCAACATTGTCCCGCCTGCCACTGCGGTAGCGCCGGAGGGACCCTACTTCGGATCTTGCAGGCGGTAATTGGAAAAGTTTTCTTCTTCCTGACCGTTGCGCTGGAAGAAATATAGAATCTTCGCTCGCGAATGCATGGAAAAATGTTTCTTGAGCCAGATGCCATTGCCGACGGGCATCTTCTCCAGTTCGAACTCGGTGCCGGGCTCGACATTGGCAATAAAACCTTCGATCGTAACGGGCTCGACCACGTGCGCTTCCACCTTCACCCACTGAAAGGTTTGTTCGTCGATCCAGAGTTCGCCCGACATCCCTGTTAAGACTTCGGCTTCGCGGTTGGGAGGATTGTAGCCCGAGCGACGCGTGGCCTGCAGGACGTAGGTCTTGTACGGGCCTATTTGTTGCTCGCCAATCACCCTAAACGTAAAGGCAATCGCCAGCTGGTTCATCAACAGGTGATTGCGGGCTCGGTCGCGTTCGTAGCTCCCGATGCGCCTGGCGCGTTGCGCGGCCGTTTCGTTCCTGCGCAGTCGAAGGGCCCGCCGATACTTTCGTTCTTCCGCCGCTTGTTGTGTCTTAGAGATTGGCTCGCCATTGATACTGATCAGACGTTCGTATGGCGAGCCGAGAATCATGGTCACTTCATAGGTGCGGCTGTGACCCGCAACGTCGTAGTCCGTTTCTTCAAACTCGTATTTCGGAGATTCGGCCCAATCCGCTTTATTTGCCTGGACGGAGCGATCCACAATCGTTTTAGCGTCCGGCTGTGGTTTCGGCTGGAAGCCGAGCGCCAAGAACGTGAGCATCGCGCAAGCGATCAAGTGGCACTCTCCCTTGCGCCCCGCGCGATCACCCGTCGCTGATTCGACCAAAGCCGAGCTTGACTCAGGCGTTGGTCGAGCTGACTTCGTGCTGTGGCGGCGCGGACTGCTCTCGATGTGTGGTCGCTAGTAATTTCTGAATTTCCTCCGCTTCGAGCGTTTCCTGATGAATCAAAGCTGATGCGATTGCTTCCAGATCGGCGTGCCGCTTCAGCAAGATTATCTTCACTCGCTGATACAGTCTGTCGATCCTTTCCCGCACTTCAAAGTCGATCGCCTCCGCGGTGCGTTCGCTGTAATTCTTTTCTTCCATGGAGTATGGGGTTTTTAGAAATCGCGACTCGTGCGAAATGCCGTAGGTGACGCTTCCCAGATGCTTGCCCATGCCGTAGCGCGTGGACATTTCGCGCGACAGCATCGTGGCTCGTTCCAGGTCGTCATTCGCTCCCGTGGAAACGACGCCCTTGTAGACGATGTCCTCCGCCACGCGGCCCCCGAGAAGGACGGAGATGCGATCTTCGAGTTCGGGTTCCGTCAGCAGATAACGGTCGCGCTCCGGCAGTTGCAAGGTATGTCCGAGCGACCCGATCGATCGAGGCACGATTGAGACGCGCCGCACCGGGTCTGCGTGCGGCACGGTGAGAGCCACAAGCGTGTGGCCGACCTCGTGGTATGCGACGCGCTGTTTCTCGTCCGGGCTGATCAGTCGGCCCTTTTTCTCGAAGCCCATAGTGACGCGGTCCACAGCTTGCTCGAAGTCGCGGTTCTCGATCTGCTCCGCGTTGCGGCGCGCCGCATTGAGTGCCGCTTCGTTGACGATGTTGGCAAGATCCGCGCCCACCATTCCCGGAGTCTCCGCGGCGATTGCGTTCAACTTCACATCCGGGCCGACCTTCAATTTTCGGCAATGAACGCGAAGAATGGCTTCGCGCTCCTTCAGGTCCGGCCGGTCGAGCACCACCTGTCGGTCAAATCGTCCGGGCCTCAATAGCGCGCGGTCCAGCACTTCCGGGCGGTTCGTTGCGCCCATGATGATCACGGCTTTCGATGTGTCGAATCCGTCCATTTCCACGAGCAGCTGATTGAGCGTTTGCTCGCGCTCCTCGTTGGTCGGCATCGCCTGCGCTCCTGCACGGCTCTTACCGATGGCGTCGAGTTCATCTATGAATATGATGCAGGGAGCGCGCCTTTTCGCTTGCTGAAAAAGATCGCGAACGCGGGAAGCCCCCCACGCCCACAAACATTTCCACGAATTCAGATCCGGAGATCGAGAAAAATGGCACGCCCGCTTCTCCCGCCACCGCTTTGGCGAGCAGCGTTTTGCCGGTTCCCGGCGGGCCAACCAGCAGGACGCCCTTAGGAGTCCGGCCGCCCAAGCGCTGGTATTTAGCGGGATGGCTCAGGAAATCCACCACTTCGCGCAATTCCATCTTTGCTTCGTCCGCGCCGGCCACATCGCTGTATTTCGTTTCCATTCGCTCATTCGCTTCGTGCATGCGCGCCTGGTGCCGGCCGAAACTCATTGGGCCGCCGCGGCGCTTCTGCAACCGCCACATGAATGCGCCGATCAGCACGAAGATCAACAGCATGGGGCCCCAAAAAATCAGAAAGTCCATCCATTCCGAAGACGAAGGCATGTTTCCTGAATATTTTATGTGCTTGGCTTCGAGCTCCTCTACGAGCGGAGTGATCGCCAGCCCAGGCACTCGCGTCGCTTCTATCTTTTTCGGCGTTTGTGCCGCGTTTTCAGGCGATTTCTTTTTCTTGGCACCCTTGGCCGGCGTAGGTCGTGGATTCAAAATGCCAACCACTTGCCGCTGGCCAATGATCGCTTGAGAGATTTGTCCGGCTTGCACTTCCGCCAGGAAATCGCTGTAGGAAACCTGTTTCGCCTGCGGCGCGGAATACATCGAGCGGAACAGCCAAATCGTGAGCGCGATCCAGATCAGGTACACGAATGCCGACTTCCAAAATCGGCTGCTTGGATTCGTGGTGTTATTAGCCATGGAAGAATCCGGCCCTTCTCCTTGTCGGCAAACTGCCTGGCACTCACTTCGCGGCCAGGCATCCAAGCCGCCACATCGTATTCGATGACTTCGCTGCTCTTTCGTTTCCGATCGTATGGATATAGCGGAAGATCTCGCGACCATGCCGCAGAGGGAACCGGGCATACGCACCTTCAGCGGAGTGATGAGGCGAAGCCTCAATAGTGCGGGCTGTGAAACTCGGCTTGCGAGGGACAACTAGGTCCACTGCATGATTCACCTGTGCGGGGGCACAGGCCTAACAAGATCTCAACCGAGGGCGGCTTCCACAAAACGCCCAACTGGGCGGAACCCAAAACCTCACCTCAATTATAGCATTTTTTCGCACGGCGTCATTTTTGAGAACGTGGCGAATCTTGGATGCCTTATGCACGACGCAAATCCAGCGGGGGTGTTGCGGTCCCTTTGAAAATATTTCGCGCGTCTAATTGCCTGAACTAGCCTGGCTTGCGGGTAACAGCCGGGCGATTAGCATGTGCAATCGAGTTGAGTCTTGTTCGCGCAGTTCGACAAACTCGATGCCCATTCCTTTCGAAGTGACGTTGCGCACCACGGCCCGTCCGCGGATTTCGCCCTCTGGAACGGAAAGCAAAATGGTAATGATTTTGCCGACGGCTGAGGGATTTTCCGTCGCAACGAACAAGCCGCCAATGTTCAAGTCCTGCACGCGCGAAACTTCCTGCCTCGCTCCCTCCTGCCACGCCACCCAGACGCCCTTCGGCGTTGCGATTCGCGAGTAGCGGCGGTCAGTTTTGCTGGACTTGTCTGGCATGGTGTTTTGAAAGCTGGAATGATCTATGGTGAATTTCCACTGCTCTTTGGCCCTGCGTAAACCTATTCTGACAGCGAATAGCTGGCGGGCGCATCCGCCATTCTCAATGTAGTTGCTGTGAGCGTTATCCATCGTTGCTTTTCTGTTGCTCAGCTCGTGTCCTGGCGACATATGCGACGATCACTGGACTGTGGAAATTCTCGCAAACTGTCGAATAGCGAAACGTCAACCGTGCTTTCCCGCAACACTCCAGACGCCTCTGCAGGATATTGCGGGCAGCCCGCTGCGTAATTTTTACATCTAAAATTTCTATTTAGTTAGTTTGATACTCTCGATAGGAGGAAATCATGAGGTCTAGATTCGCAACTCTCACGATGGCGTTGTTTCTGCTGTCCTCCGGCGTCGCTTTTGGCGCCGCGAAGAAAGCCGCGAAGAAAGCTTCTCACAAAACTCACCACGCTATGACCCACAACAAGAAAGCCAAGAAATAAAACTTTTCTTGGTCCTGTACTGAGTCCCCTTGCTTTTTCTCACGCCCGGGCTGGGTGAAACAGCCTGGCCCGAGCATATCCTCCTCAAGCGGTTCTTCTCTTCCGGTATTCAGCTCGATGCTAGCGATGCCGGCTTCCTCTGCGCTGAAAGTTTCTCGATGCGGGCCATCAACCCCTGCGCGTCAAATGGCGCGCGGACCTTCGCGTCGTTATCGAAATAGACAAACACGTCGCGAGCGGCCATTTTCGGCCCGGGTTTGCTGATTACGCGCACGGCGTCTTTCGGTTCGGCGCCGCTCGCCCAGGCCACCACGCGCTCAGCCCAGGCGTCGAGCGCGCGATCGTCGTAGCCGCTGGCATAGAGCTGTTCCGATCCGTGCAGACGGCAATAGACAAAATCAGACGTAACATCCATCAGCCGCGGCCATTCCACGGTATCGGCGCAAGCCAGAGCCATACCGTACTCGCGCAATAGCTCGATGAAGCGAGGAACCACGAAACTCGAATTGCGAATTTCGATGCTGTGGCGAAGTAGACGGTGTTCGGCGGGCTTCATCCACGCCCTGCCGCTCACGCGCTTGTCGTGACGGCGAGCCAGCGCTTGCGCCGCCTGCGTATCGCGCGGCAGGAGCTTGAAAAAAGATTCCAGCCGCTTTGCGTCGAATTTGAAATTCGGCGGAAACTGCCAAAGAAATGGACCGAGCTTCGGACCCAAGCGCAGCAGGCCCGAAGCGAAAAAGTTGGCCAGCGGAGCCCGCACTTCCTTGAGCCGTCGCACGTGGGTGATGAATCGCGAGCCTTTTACCGCGAAAACAAAATCGTCCGGCGTAGCCACAGCCCATTTCGCGAAGATCTCCGGCCGCTGCAGCGAATAAAAGGTGCCGTTAATTTCGATCGTCCGAAAAATACTGGCGGCATAGGAAAGCTCTTTCTTTTGCGGCAGTGTTTCGGGATAAAACTTCCCCCGCCACGGCGGGTACGTCCAGCCGGAAATTCCGATTCGTATTTCACCGCGCCGCGGCACGTGTTTTCTCCAATCTATGATATTTTGGAATACCGGCTCACTTCGCGGGCTTCGAAATCACTCTGGCGATGCTCTTCAAGTCCTCTACGAAGCTCTTCAATTCCGCGTTGCGGGTGGCTTCGTCGGGCGCGCGCAGGATGGCTGAAGGATGAATCGTGGCGGTCACCTGCGGCGCCAGATCGGATTCCATGAACTCGCCGCGATGCTTGGTCACGCGAAAATCTTTTCCGAGCAGGGCCTGAGCCGCGGTTGCTCCCAGGCAAACGATCAGCTGCGGTTTGAGGAGCGCAATTTCGGCGAAAAGCCACGGCCGGCACGCGGCAATTTCGGAGGCCTTCGGCTTTTTGTGAATGCGTCGCTTGCCGCGCCCCTCCCAATTGAAATGTTTTACGGCGTTAGTCACGTAGACTTTCGTGCGATCGATTCCCGCTTCTACCAGCGCCTTGTTCAGCAAGTTTCCGGCGGGACCGACGAAGGGTTTGCCTTCGCGGTCCTCGAGATTTCCGGGGACTTCGCCAACGAACATGACTTTCGAATCGGGTTTTCCTTCTCCAAAGACCACTTGCGTGGCCCGTTTCCACAGATCGCAAGCTTTACAATCTCGCGCGATTCGCGCGAGATCCGGCAGCGTGGCGGTGGAAGGAATTTTCCGCTGCGCGAGGTCTCGTGTTCCCTCGGGCGAGCGTTTCAGCGATTTTGCCGGCGAGACTTGCGAATCGCGTTTTGCCATACAGCTTCGATGCTCGGCAAAGAGTTTATGTAGCGGAAAGGAACCGCGGCGGAGATCTCAGGGTGGGCGTTATATGTAATCTTCGCGTTCGATTCCCAGCTTTTTGAGCTTGGAATTGAGGGTGGTGCGCTTGACACCCAGACGCGCGGCGGCTCCTTTGGGGCCGGCGATCACTCCTTTGGCTTCCCGCAGGACGCGAAGAATATGGTCGCGCTCGGCGGATTCGAGTGACGTGTTGCCTTCATCGAGAGCGGTCTCTGGTGGCATTTCGAGCTCGGAGATCGGAGCGCGCAATGTGCTGCCTTTGGTCAAAATCACCGAACGCTCCACGAAGTTTTCGAGTTCGCGGATATTGCCGGGCCACTCCCAGTGGACCAGTGCTTTCATGATCTCCGGGGGAATCGTTTCGATCCGGCGGTCCATACTGCGCGCATGTTTGCTTACGAAGTAGCGCACCAGCAGAGGAATGTCTTCGCGGCGCTCGCGAAGCGGAGGAAGGGTGATAGGAAACACGCGCAAGCGGTAGTAGAGGTCGCCGCGAAATTGGCGGTCCTTGACCATCTGTCCGAGATCGCGATTGGTGGCGGCGATCAGGCGGACGTCGACGGGAATCGTGCGAGTGCCGCCGACGCGCTCGAATTCCTTTTCCTGCAAGGCGCGTAAAATTTTGGGCTGCAATTCCAGCGGCAACTCGCCGACTTCGTCGAGAAAAAACGAGCCTTGATGCGCCAGCTCCAAGCGTCCGATTTTTTGCGCGATAGCGCCCGTGAACGAGCCCTTTTCATGCCCGAATAGCTCGCTTTCGAGCAGGCCCGTGGGAATCGCCGCGCAGTTGAGCTTCACCAAACTATGGCCGGAGCGGCTGCTGAGCTGATGGATGGCCCGCGCGATCAGATCCTTGCCCGTGCCGGTTTCGCCGAGAATGAGCACCGTCACGTCCGTGGCGGCGACGGTTTCGACCTGCTTCAGCACTCGTTTGAGCATCGGGCTTTCGCCGATGATGTCCTCGAAACGATGCTCGGTGTAGAGCTCTTCTTCCAGGTATTGCTTTTCCCGCTCGCGCCGCTCCAATTCCTCCTGCGCCTGCTTTTTCTCGGAGAGATCGCGAATTACGCTAAGGACCATTTTGCCTTCCGGCGTATCCACGGGACTCAGCATGATGTCGACCGGGAATTCCGTCCCGTTTTTGCGCAGTCCGAAAAGCTCGAGCCCCACGCCCATCGGGCGACTCCGTGCGGCGTGCTGATAATCGTCGCGATATTTCGGGTGCTTGTCGCGGAAGCGCTCCGGAACCAGCATTTCGACGGGCTTGCCGATCAACTCGGAGCGGTTGTAGCCGAAGAATGTTTCCGCTTGCGCGTTCACTTCCAAAATGTTGCCGCGAGGATCGACTCCGATGATCGCGTCCGGCGAATGCTCGAATATGGCGCGCAATTGGGCTTCGCTCCTGCGCAGCGCTTCCTCGGCAATCTTGCGTTCAGTAAGGTCGCGGGTGATTTTTGAAAATCCCAGAAGCTTGCCGTTTGAATCGCGCAGCGCGGTGAGTGTCACGCTAGCCCAGAAACGAGAGCCGTCCTTGCGGACGCGCCAGCCCTCCTCCTGGAATGGTCCATCCGTCGCCGCCGACTTCAGCGCGCGGTCGGGCTTGCCGCTCTGGATATCTTCCGTTGGATAGAATTGCGAAAAATGGCGCCCGACAATTTCTTCGGCGCGGTAGCCCTTCAGGCGCTCGGCCCCCGCGTTCCAACTGGAAACCTTGCCCTCCGGGTCCAGCATGAAAATCGCATAACCGCGCACATCTTCGACATGCATGCGCAGTCGCCGTTCGCTTTCGCGCAAGGCTTCTTCAGCGTGCCGGCGGGCCGTGATGTCGCGGATCACGCTTAGTACCACGGATCCATTCGGAGTATCGACGGAGCTCAACATGATATCGACGGGGAATTCGCTGCCGTCCTTGCGGAGGCCGTAGAGCTCGACGTTCGCCCCCATCGGGCGCGTGTGCGGATCAGCGACATAGCCGGAGCGGTAGCCGGGATGGGTGCCGCGGAAACGCTCCGGAATCAGAATTTCGACCGGCTGGCCAATGAGTTCGTCGCGCGTGTAGCCAAAGAGATGCTGCGTCTGCCCGTTCGCATCGAGGATCTGGCCTTCGCGATTGCTAACGACAACGGCGTCCTGCGAAAAGCGAAATAGTCCCTCGAACATTGCTTCATCGACACCGACTTTGCCGGACAAGGGAATAGACATCCGCTGTACGCCCCATGCCACACTTTGCAGATCCCGGAGATTTGACCGCACGAGCAGGCGAGGAAGTTGAAGTTCGCTCGAACAGCCGAGCCGGGAAGATCGCCAGCTGCGGTATCAATCTTTAGCACAAGGCGGAATACAGGTTCAAGTAACGCGGCAGGGCATTATCGGAGGTTTTCGCCTGAGTTGGCCGGACGAACGCCCGAGCGCTTCCCCAATACAAGTGGCGGAAGTCTTCAAAACAGCGCCAATGAGAGATTGGCGCTTTCAGGCTGCGGGACGCGGGGACACGGAGACTAGCGGCAGCCGTAGGTTTGCAGCTCTTCGATTTTCGTTTCCGCGCCAGGGACATTCGCTGATTGCGCGGCCGTCAACAGCGCCTCAGCTTGCTGGCAATTTTTGCGCACAGTGCCGTGACCCTCTAGATAGATATCGGCGAGCATCATTTCCGCTTTTGTATTGCCTTTGCTGACGGCCGACCAAAGAAGATCGGCGGCAACGGCGCTATCTTCGGGATTGGAATCCTGCAAGAGCTTGCTCGCTTGGGAAACTTCCGACTGGCCGAAGGCGGCTGGCGCGGCCGTTGCGGAAGGTGGCGGGGCAGGGGCGTCGGCTCTCGACTCCGCCGCCCGAGATGCGACGGCCGGCGCATGGGGTGTCAGCGGCGTCGATGCATTTGCAGCGGAGGTCGCGGCATTCCCTGTCGAGTTCGGCGCCGATGCCGGCGTTGGAGGAACGGTCGCAACACTCTGCGGCTGCTCTTGTGGCGCGACGGAGCTCGCGGTTGGCGATGCGTTGGAACTGTTTGAAGGCGTACCGAGGTCGTTCACACCGTTTGACGGTGCCGCGGGAGCGGATAGCGCCGGGGGCGTGGCTGCCGTGGACGCTGAAGGTCGTGGCGCAGCGAGAGAATTGGGCGCAACTGCGGACGGCAAGTCCGAGTTCGACTGCCCGGGAGCAAGAGCATTGGCATTCGTAGCGTTCAGAGTGCGCAGCGGGGCTCGGGATGAAGTACCGACGAGCGCCTGACCGAGACGAATCAGCGCAGCACCCACTTGGCGGCGGCCGCCAAAATAGTATGAGCCCGCGATGGCGAGCCCGAGTGCCAGAATGACGCAGAGCGCGAGAACATTGCGAGTTTTATGCGATTCCTCGGGCGGATATTCCCACTCAGAGACGAAGATCGGACCGCGTCCTGCGGGACGTGCGGGCGGCCTGGCGGAAAAATTGGGAACTCGTGCGGCGGGCTTGGGTTCGGGGGCCGCGCTGGGCGTCGAATACTTGGGCTCTGCCTCTACCGCAACATTCGGCGGCATCTCTGCCATCTGCTCTGCTTCGGCGGACAAATCGAAATGCTTGCGCAGCCATCGCTGGAAAGGCGGGAGCGAATTCGCGGGCACTCGAAGGCGGATGCCGCCTCGTTTGCGGGTTTCGTCGAGCCATGCGATCTCGCCGGCGAGATCGATGTTGGGGAGTTCGGAAGTGCAGAGACGAAATGCGAGCGCTGAGTTTTGATCCACACGATCCGCCGCTTGGAATCCGAGACCTTCGGATGAAACATCGACGACGATGGCGCCATTTCCAGAGTCGAAGTTAAGGTACGCGATTTCGGAGCCTATTTTGGCTCGCCCAGCCTTGCGACGCGTTTCTATCCTCACATCGTTCATTGGACTGAGGCCTCCTGTCAGAGCGTTCCGCGATTACAAGGACCCTACTAATTGAGAGTCTAAGTACACGCGAAACGTTGCACACAACCACACACGGACACCGGGCTGGGGGATCCCTAGCGTAATCCAACGGCGCGCGCGGAGCAATTCAAAGCGTCGGGCATAAATCGGCGACCTCCGTGCGGGCAGCGATCGATTCGGTTGAATCCTCAGTTCTCTCTCCGCTAGCGTGTCGAAATGTAGTGTAACGTAGAAGATTCGCGGTCCGGCTGCTGAGCAGCCCGTATAGGCCGCATTGCGATGAAGAGCGCAGGCAACGATGCGGAACGAACTTCTTTGTTTCGGCTCGTTCCGCGTGCCGGCTGCGTTCGCGCGCCCGTTGAGATTTCCCGGTTGAATTGAACGATTATGGCGTCTTCGACTCCTATGGATACGCCGATGATGGGCTCCAGCATGGAGCGCTGGCTGGTAGCCATCGCGGTAATGGCCAGCGCGATGATGGAGCTGATCGACACCGCGGCGGTGAACGTCAGCTTGCCGTATATCGGCGGGAGTTTGTCCGCAACGGCGAGCGAAGCGACATGGGTGCTGACATCGTATCTGGTTGCGAATGCGATCGTGCTGCCGCTGGCGGGATGGCTGGCGAATTATTTCGGGCGCAAGAAGCTGCTGATGATGGCGGTAACCGGATTTACTGGAGCCAGCGTGCTGTGCGGGCTGGCTCCGTCGCTGCCGCTGTTGATCGCCTTTCGCGTGCTGCAAGGGGCAGCCGGGGGGTCGCTGCAGCCCGCGACGCGCGCCATTTTGCTGGAGACATTTCCGCGCGAACAACGCGGGCATGCCATGGCATTTTTCGGAGTGGGAATCGTGGTGGCGCCGATTTTGGCTCCGGTGCTGGGCGGCTGGCTGACAACGGATTATTCGTGGCGCTGGATTTTTTTCATCAATATACCGGTGTGCGTCGTGGGGCTGATCATGCTGGAGATCTTCGTCCACGATCCGCCGTACATTAAGCGCGGGACGCTGCGGATGGACTACTGGGGATTGGGATTGCTGGCGACCGGAATCGGCTCGCTGCAAGTGATGTTTGATAAGGGGCAGGAGGACGACTGGTTCAGCTCGCATTTCATCGTCACTCTGGCGGTGATCGCCGTCGTTTGCCTGACGCTCTTTGTGATTTTGGAATTGCGAGCGGAGCAGCCGCTGGTGCATTTCCGGCTGCTCAAGTACCGGACGTTCGCGACCGGCACGATCATTTCCGCCGCGCTGGGATTCGTGCTGTACGGCAGCATCGTGCTGATCCCGCTTTTCATGCAGGAGCTGCTGGGCTTTCCGGCGATCACCGCGGGATTCTGGAACTCGCCGCGCGGAATCGCGACTCTGATACTGATGCCGGTGGCGGGATTCTTGATCGACCGCGGGTGGGATATGCGCGGGATGATTTTTTCCGGGATGCTGGTGTCCGTTGCGGGAGTGTGGGGATTTTCGCTGCTCAATTTGAACGCCGGGCCGTGGAGTTTCGTGCTGCCGGAAGTGCTGATGGGCGGGGGCCTCTCGATCGTCTTCCCACCCTTGGCGACGATCACCGTGGATCCGATTCCCACGCATGAAATGGGGTATGCCACAAGCGTGATTTCGTCGCTGCGCAATATTGGCGCGAGCATCGGGATTTCGATCGTGACCGCGGAGTTGGCGCGGAATCGTCAAGTGCAGCAGACGAATCTGGTGGCCCATGTGACGCCCGGCAATCCGGTGGCGCAAAACACGATGAGCGCCCTGCGAGCTTATTTCTTCCAGCATGGAGCCGGGCCGGTGGAAGCGATGAATCGTGCGCTGGCGACGATCTACCAGACGATGCAGTCGCAGACCGCGGTGCTGAGCTATTTGCACGGATTCCGAATGCTGGGAATCGTATTCGCCATCGTGTCGCCGCTGGCGTGGATTATGAAACCGGCGCCGCGAAGCGGCCATCGTTAGCGGCGGTAGCGAGCCGGAGCGCGGGCCAAGGATATAGCGCGGATCTCGTGGGCCGAGCCAAAGAGTCAGAGCGCCTCGACTCGCCGCTGCAAATCTGCAGCGATTTCCCGCGGATCGCGATCGGGCGGGTAGCGGACCGGCTCGCCGATAGTCACGCGCACTTCGCCGGGCGCGGCGTAGCGCCTATGGCGCTGCTTCGGTCCAAAAGCTCCATCGAGGCGAATTGGAATTACCGGCACGTTGAGGCGCGTAGCGAGCAAACCAATTCCGGCGCGAAATTGTGCGATTCGTCCATCCTTGGTGGTGGCGCCTTCTGGGAAAACCAGGATGTTCCAGCCGCGGTCGGCGAGATCGCCGGCGAACGAAAAACTGCGCAGAAATGCCGATTCGCGCGGCAACGGGAAAACATTAAAGAGCGCAAGAACGAGACCGTAGCTGAGACGCTGGCCGAGGCGCGATAGCCATTTGAGAGTTTTAGGCGGATGGCGCATGCCGGCGAGGCGTTCGCCCCCCATAGCTGTGGCCAGGCGATGCCGAAAACGCAGCGGCAGAGCGGCGAGAATCCAGCCGATGTCGATATCAGTGACGTGGTTGGAGACTACGAGTGCAGGGCCGTTGAGATTGCGGAGATGTTCGCGACCCCGTACGCGGGGAGCGGCGAGCAGGTAAGTGGCAGGCCACACGAGGGCGTAATAGGCGGCCAGACGAACGGCGGTACTGAAGCGGTTTTGCGGCCATTGCGGGAATTCGTATGCAACAGAAGGTGACTGCGGCTCGCGGACGAGCTGCTGGAGCTGATCGACGGTGGATGCTTGCGCGAAATTCACTTCGCTGAGGTCGACCTGATAGCGATCTTCCATCGCGCTCATCAATTCAACGCGATCGAGCGAGCTCATTTGCGCGAGAGCGCTGCGAACGGCCTCGGGAGAATTTGCGTCGATGGCGCGGCCGGTGATGCGCGCCACGAGATCCGCCACGGGACTGCTGGACGGACGCAGCTTGGCCGAAGCAGCGATGGAAGGCGCGCCGAATCGCGCGGCGGCTGCTTCGCGTATCAGCGCGAGCTGCGGTTTTTGCGTGGGCGTGCGCGGGAAATCGGGATCGGTCCACTCGAACCAGTAGCGGATGCGCTGGTATTCGGCGAGCGATTGATTGGCGCGATCGACGATGGCCGCGGCATTCGCGTCCGGGCGGTCGAGCAACAGGGCGGCGCAAGGCTCTTCGTTGCCATCGCGGGGAAGGCCGATGACCACGCAATCGCGCACGCCTGTTTGGCGGCGCAAAGCTTCTTCTAAATCTTCGGGATAAGCTTTCATTCCCGCAGGCGTGACGATGACGTTTTTCTGGCGGCCCTTGAAGTAGAGATGGCCGTCGGAACCGGCCTCGGCGAGATCGCCGGTGTGGAACCAACCGTCAGCGCCCACGACCGGCTGCAGCTGCTCGCCTTGGCGATATGACTTGGCGATGTTTTCTCCGCGCACTAGGATTTCGCCGCCAGCCGAAATTTTGATTTCCATTCCGGGGAACGCTTTGCCGATGGAGCCTTTGCCGAGGCGGAACGGATGGTTGAGCGTAATCAGGGAAGCGGTTTCCGTCATGCCATAGCCTTGAATCACGGCGTAGCCGAGGAGATTCCAAAAACTTTCCGTTTTTTCCGGGAGTGTGGCGCCGCCGGAGATGATGGCCCAGAATTTCCACCCGAAACGGCGGCGGATATTTCTGAAAATCCACCAGCGGCGAAGGAAATGCTTGCCGGCGGAAGATTCGAAGCGGCGGCGGAAGTTCTCTGTTTGCCCTTTGCGTTCAAGATCGCGTTCGATTTCGCGCTGCAGCGATTCGACGAGTCGCGGGACGGAGACGAGGACGGAGACTTTTTCGCGGCGGATCGTGTCGATCAGCTCGGAAGGTTTGAGGCTGGCGGAGAAAATCACGGTGCCGCCAAGAAGCGGCGGGATGAAGATGCCCATCATCTGGCCGAAGATGTGGCTCAGCGGAAGCAGATTCAAAAATCGCAACGGGTGAAAAAGGCGCTCGTAGCGGAGATATTTGCGTATCTCGCGGTCGAGCGGTTCGATATTGGCGAGGATGTTGCCGTGCGAAATCACCACGCCACGCGGCTCCGCTGTGGTGCCCGAGGTGAAGATCATTTCGAGAGTGTCGTCGCGAGTGAGGGCCGGAGATTCGTACGGCGCGCTGGAATGCCGCGCATTCGTTTCCGGCAGTGAATCCAATTGGAGCGACGGAATCGCGGAATCAATTTGTGCCGATTCGCGGGAGCGCACGATCAGTTTGGCTTTCACTTCGCGTGCAACACGTGAGGCGAAATCCGCCGTGGAGATTTGGTCGATGGGAACGGCGACGGCGCCACGGAGAACGCAGCCGAAGAAGGCGGCCACCCACGCGGGCGACGGTTCGCCCCACAAGAGCACCGCGTCCGATTTCAAAACAGCGCGTGATTCGAGCTCGCGAGCGAAACGGTAGGAGTCGTCGAGAATTTCGCCGTAGGTGGCGCGCTCCATGCGGTAGCCGCGGCGGTGCGCGATGAAGACCTCGTTGCGGCGGGAATCGAATTCGCGGATGAAATCGATTAGCGAGCGTCTTGGAGCTTCCGGAGTGGCGGTCATCGTGGATGAGAGATTGTTTTGGCGCTTCTGGGAGAGAAAAGCAAGCGAAAGGAGAGATGCGCCGAGACGTGCCGGGTAGCGGCGTGCCCGACCGTGTATTTTCAATAACTTAGATGCGATTCTACTCGAATGACAGTTCCGGGTAGAAATTCGGTTTGGGAGGGTGCAGAAGCTCGCGATGCCGCTCCAAAGCGCCGACGCTTTGATGGGCAGCAGTCGCGGCGGGAACGGCTGCGAAATGTGCGCCTGAAAACTTCGGGCGCAGTGCATGCGCGATCTCCCGCTGGGCCGGAAAGCGCCCACACAGACGTTAACATATCGGATAACAGTTGTCAATGGGTATGCCGAGCGACAGTTCGGCGCATGGCAACTCCTCCGCGCGCACCGCGCGGGAAACTTTGAGTCGCCCCCGCCGGGGATTTGGGATTGAGCAGAGCGCCTTCCCGCGGTTTATTCCGCGAGCCAGATTACGTCTCCCTCACGGGCTCGGGGCTGGGGCCGAAATCGCAGGCGCGACTGGGCCACCCTGCTTTTATATTTCGCTCCAGGAAAACGCCGGCCAGACGCCGAGGCAATCGAAACTGCTGCCCCACGCTCGCGGAACGAGCGCGGGGCACTCAGAAGTTCAAAAGCAAACTGCGGGGCCGATTCGCGCTATTCGATTTGGCCGCGGATTTCGCCGGCGGGATGTGCGGTGGTGTGGACGTTCACATAGGCGTTGCCGTTCTTAATCTCCTGCACCAGGTCGGCGATGGTCTTGCCCTTGAGCGGGCCTTCCAATCGCGACGCGGTGATTGTCCCGGTAGCCAACACGCCCGTAAATTTTCCTTTTTTCACTACGGCTGGCGGATGGGAGGGATAGAGCCAGACGGCGACCGGACCTTCTTGTCCCGCAGGAGCAATGTGAATGTGCGCCATGGAGACACTATCGATATCGGTTACATAGAGGCTGTAGCGGATGCTTTTGCCGCTGGTGCTAAGAGTGAATGTGGCTCGGCCGTGAGCGGGTGTGTCGATGGGAGGCGATTGATTCTTGCCGGAAAGAGTGGCGTGGAAGGTGGTGGCTGCATTCGCGGCGAGCAACGGTACGAACAGCAACAGGAACGCTGAGAGAAAGACAACTTTTCTTAATGAGCGCATGAGGCTTGCCTCCTTGAAGAATTAGATACTTCCTCGCACAAGAAAGGTACACCGCCGGCCAGCATGTGAACAGCTTCTGATGAAATTTTCGCGCGTCCGGAGCCGGCAAGCCGGTTGGAAGAGATCGTCGAGAGGCACAGGAAAAAAACTAGCTGCCCGCGCCTGCCGACAAGCAAAGCGCGACTGGAAATTTGCGGAAGAGATCGGCGGCGCGAAGGATGGAGCGTCCTGAACGATTGCCGCAGCGAAATTCCAGGCCGGTGATAGCATCGCGCCACTGATTCGGCGCTTGGGCTGGAAGCTGAATTGAGGCGGCGCCCCAAACGTCGTGGCCGAATGGCGCCTGGCCAACATCGACGACGCGCGAGAGCATTCGCGGAACGGCGGCTATCACCCACTCGCCATTCGGACGGCGCCGGGCGAAGGCGAACAGGCTGTCTTTTTGTTTGCCGGCGGCTTTGAGCGGCAAATATTCGCCGAGCTCGAAAAGCTCCGGATGGTCGCGGCGGAAATTCAGAGCTTTCCAGATGAGATAGAGTTTGATCCGACCATCGGGCCAATTGAAGATGAGATTTTGGAGCAAAGCATCGCGATTTTCACGATCGAGATGCTTGAGCTCGTCGAGCGAGCGCCGGCGAAGGGTGAAGTCGACGGGGCGGCGATTATCGGGATCGACCAGGTTGTAGTCCCAGAGTTCTTCGCCCTGGTAAAAATCCGGGAGACCGGGCGAAGCGATTTTCAGAAGGACCTGCGAAAGGGAATTGAAGCAGCCGTAGAAGGCGACCTTTTTCTGCAGGGTTAAAAACTCGGGAAGAAATCCGGCGGATTCTTTGCTTTTGAAGATGGTGTCGATGTATGCGAGGAGGGCCGATTCATATTCGACGTTTGGTTCGAACCAGTTGGTGTGGAGCTTGACTTCGCGAACGGCTTTGATGAAGAAGGCTTTGATGCGCTCGCGGAAATCGAAAAGTTCATCAGCGGAAGCGGGCCACGCGCCAAGCATCGTTTGGAGGAGCAGCGATTCCTCGCCGGGATCGGGCGCGGGATGTCCATTGACAAGTTTTCGACAGGGCGCATTAGCGCGGCGGGCGCGGCGGAAGAAACGCTCCCATTCGCGCGGAATTTCGGAGAGGACGTTGATGCGGGCGCGAACGTCCGCGCCGCGCTTGGTGTCGTGCGTGGATGTAGTGTTGAGCGTGCGGGGCCAATGGACCTGGCGATATTGGCTGAACTCGTGAAGCGCGGCTGCGCCGAGCGGCAAGCATTCGCGAGTGGGGTCGCTGCCGACATCGGCGATCGAGATCAGGCTGTTGTGCCGGTAAGAGGCGGTGTCCTCGAGGCCTTTGGCCATAACAGGGCCCGTGAATTGCTGCCAGCGCATAACAAATTGCAGATACTCGGCGCGGAGGGCGACAGCGTAATCGGGAGGATCGAGGAACAGGACCTGGCGAAAGAACGCGAAGGCGGCGTCGCTGATTTCGGCGGGAGAGGCACGATGACGAGCGAGGGTCAGCGCTTTTTCCAGGAATTCACGATCGCGAGCGGAAATTTCATCACCGCGGATGTAGGTGCGATAGACAGGCAGGCACGCGGTGACGACCTTCAGAAGCTCGATGAGCTCGGCCATGGGGAGATCGCGCGCTTTGCGGTCCTGCGCGGCGATGGCTCCGAGACGATAGCTGAGCGAATGAACTTCATGCGCGAAGAGCGTGTCCATCACGAGCATGTTGCCGGTGTAACTGACGTCGGCGAACGGAATCGAGGAGCGCGTGGCGCGGGCGTAGGCTTCCTCAATGGAATTGAACCCTTCGGGATCGACGAAGAGGGAGTTAACGGCGTTCAGGAAATCGTAGCCGGTGGTGCCGGAAACCGGCCAATCATCGGGCAAACGTTCGCGCCCGCCGAGAATCTTTTCGACTACCACGAAGAGAGGCTGCGGCGATGGGCTGGTTTCAGACAGCGCGGAGGACTGCAGCCGGTCAAGATAAGCGCGAGGGTCGAAGAGGCCATCGACGTGGTCGATGCGGAGGCCGGTAACTTTGCCGTCGCGAAGGAGCTGAAAGATGGAGCGGTGACGGTCAGCGAAAACGCGAGGATCCTCGACGCGAACGGCGACGAATTCGTTGAGGCCGAAGAAGCGGCGGTAATTCACTTCCTCCAGGCCGATTTTCCAATACGCCAGGCGATAGGGCTGCGCCGACAGAATGCGATCGAGCTGCAACAAGGTGGACGGATTCTCGCGCGAGCCGTTGACGCTGCGAATGACGGAGTCGGAGGCTTGGCGAATTTCCGGGACGGATTGGCAGAGTTCCCAGAGACGATCTTTGATGAAGGCTGATTCTTCGATGCGCCGGCGCTGCTGATCCGGGCTGGAGTGCCAGAACGGCGGCAGGTCGCGAACGGCTTCGAGCAATTTGGAAATCGCCTCTGCGTGGGCCGGGTCAACGGAATGGCTCTGTTCGAGATTTTCGGCGAGTCCGACGATGAGAGGTTCGTACGATTTCGGGTCGAGCGGGAAGCGATGCTGGTAATACTGAATGAAGAAACCGGCGTTATCGAGCTTCAGCGCGAGCTCGCAATTTTCCAGGACCGTTCCGTACAGATCGCCGAGGAAGGGGAGCAGCACGCGATTGTCCTGCAGGAAGGCGGCTTTGGTGGTGGCCGGGTGCCAATCGATGTCGAAATAATCGGCGTACGGAGAACTAGGACCATTTTCGAGAACGTTCATCCACCACGGATTTTCGTGGCTGGCGGCCATGTGGTTGGGAACGATATCGAGCAGCAAGCCCATTGAGTAGCTTTTCAGGCGATCGGAGAGTCGCGCAAAATCATTTTCGGTGCCCAGTTCGGAGCTGACGCGGCGGGGATCGGTGACGTCGTAACCATGCATGCTGCCTTTGCGCGCCTGGAAACGAGGGGACGCGTAGAGATCGGTGATGCCGAGATCGTTGAGATATGGCACGAGTTCGCGCGCGTCCGAAAAACGGAACTGCAGATTGAACTGAAACCGGTACGTGGAGACAGGAACCCGGAGCATCCGCTTACCCCACCCGCACGCGCAGTTTTTCGCCGAGTTTTATGAAGGCATCAACCCATTCTTTGGCGCCGGGCTCGCTTTGCTGGGCGCGTACGGAGTAGCCAGGATAGATATCCTGCAGCAATTTGAAAAAAATGTTCTGCGCTTGCGACAAGTCGACGGGAAATGGGAAAGCGGCAGCGAGGCCGGCAGCGTCGCTGAGCTGCGAAAGCAGGTCGACGCTGTCCGGACTGGCGAACCATTTTTGGGCCAGGCGCTCAGTGGTGGCGCGCATGGCGAATTCCAGAGTGGGGGCGTCGAGGGCAATTCCTGTGCGCTTAGTTTCCTCGAGCAGCGCGTGGATGTGGCCCAAGTCGAGCGTTTCAGCTTCCAACGCGTGGCTCAGCAATGAATTGAGCGTAAATTCCGCAGCGATTTGAAAGCGGCGGGGCGGAGGAATATGGAGGTCGGCCATGAAGCGCATCATGGGCGCGTAGTGCTCAAAAAGCTGCCCGTAGGATGCTTCCGCCTCTTCGAGCGCTTGATTGAGGATCAGGCGTAATATGCGGCGCTGCTCGTCGCGGAAGAGAAGGCGAAGGGTGAAGCTGCCGGAGCCGAAGTCACGATCGACGATGCGGAGAATTTCGGGAAGATCGCCACGTTCGAAGACGTCTGCGATCTCGGCGCAAAGCGCTTGATAGGATTCCTCGCCCTGAAATTGGCGAACGCCGCCGCTGACGTTGTGGTCTCCCAAATGGAGCACGCCGAAACTCACGTGTTCGGAATCGAGCACGATTTCCGAGCGGACGATGACGCGTCCGAGCGCCAGGCGCATTTTGCCAGCGGAAAGCAGGCGGTAGTCGGTGCGGCTCACGTCGAAGCAGTACACTCTGGACTTCTCAGCATAACTTTCGAATAGTGAGCTGATGGCGTAGTGCGCGCCCACGGTTTCGAGCTTCACCATAGCGGGCTTCACGAAATCCTCGAAGATGGCTTTGCCGTCGGGGCGCTCCGAGAGATTCGATTTGGCCTGGGCCAGTTTGTCCAGGAGCTGCGCTTCCAAACCGTCGCCGAAAAGCTGCTGGCTAAGCTGCAGAGCGCGGCCCGCGTACTGGATCACCTGCACGGTTTCGATACCGGAGAGCTCGTCGAAAAACCAGCCGCAACTGGTGAACATCAGCATGGCGTGGCGCTGCATTTCCAGCAACTTGAGGGCGTCGGTGCGCTCGGCTTCATTGAGAGGGCGAGTGGATTCGGCGGAGAGAAACGCATCGATGCTCTGCGGCGAGCGGTCGAGGATCACGCTGATATACCGGTCGCGCGCGCGCCAAGGATCGGAGAAGAACTCGCGGCCCTTTTCTTCGTAACGCGGCGCAAGCTGGTCGCGGAGCCAGTCCAAAGATGCTCGCAAAGGCGCGCGCCACTGTTGATGCCAGCCGGGATGCATACCGGAGTTGCAACCGCAGTTGGCGCGCCAGCGGTCAACTCCATGGACGCAGCTCCAGGAGGTGTTTTCTTTTACGCGCACCTCGCGAAAGGGCGGGTAGCGTTCGAGGAATTCGCCGTAATTGGTCATTTTGGCGATTCCGGTGGTTTCGATGTGCTCGATGGCATAGGAGAGCGCCATTTCGCCGCGCTTGTGATGATGACCGTAGGTTTCGCCGTCGGTAGCGATGTGAACGAGCTGGGGCCAATCGCGCGCATCGGAGAATGCTTGCGCCAGGCGCGAAGCCAAATACTCGCCTTTGTTCAGAAGGCCCTCGAAGGCTACAGCGCGAGAGATCGGGCCATCGTAAAAGAAAAGAGCCATGGTGCGGCCGGAGGGCAGCGTGATGCGGTAAGGCATGGAGGGGTCGATACTGCCGTCGCCCACGTCGCGCCATTTGGTGCCGCCGACGCGACGTGCGGAGCGCGCCTGCGTAGGGGCGAGAACGGTGAATTTGATGCCGTGCTCAGCCAGAAGATCGAGCGTTTCCAAGTCCATAGCGGCTTCCGCCAGCCACATACCTTCGGGCATACGGCGGAAGCGATGCTCGAAATCGCGCAAACCCCAGACGATCTGCGTCTCTTTGTCGCGACGGTTGGCGAGCGGCATGATCATGTGGTTGTAAACCTGGGCGATGGCCGAGCCGTGCCCCGAAAACAGCGCTTGGCTCATCTCGTCCGCAGCCAGGATAGCCTGGTAAACGGCGGGGGATTTTTCTTCCAGCCACGAGAGCAAGGTGGGGCCGAAGTTGAAGCTGATTTTGGAGTAGTTGTTGACGATGCGAACGATGCGGTCTTGTTCGTCGAGAATGCGGGAGGCGGAGTTCGGGCCATAGCATTCTGCGGTGATCCGCGCGTTCCAATCGTGATAGGGATAGGCCGAGTCCTGAATTTCCACAGCCTCGAGCCAAGGATTTTCGCGCGGCGGTTGGTAGAAGTGGCCGTGAATGCAGATGTAGCGTTCCACGATTAGCGCGCCTCCAAAAGCGGTTTGAAAATTGCGAAAGACGAAGCGGGCAAGTTGAGTTGCATCTCACCAGGAGAATCGAATGAGGCGGCAATTCCGCCGCCAGGTCCGCCCCAGCGAGCGTCGGTGGAGTCCAGGATTTTCTCCCACTTCGCGGCCGGAATCGGGACGCGGGCGGAAAAGCATTCTTTTTCGAAATTGAAAACTGCGAAGCGTACCTGCGCGCCACACCAACGGCGGAGCAGGAGGAGTTTGGGGGATTCGAAAGAGATGGCCTCGAGATCTTTCTTGTCACGCAAGGAAAATACGGGATCTTCGCGACGAAGGCGGAGCAGTTCCTTGTAAAACCCGCGCAGGAATTTGTGCGGCGCGGAATCGCGGGAATTCCACGCGATGCGTGAGCGCAGAAACGTGGATTCGTCCTGCGGATCGGGGATATCTCCGTGCCAATCGAAACGCGTGAATTCTTCGCTGCGGCCTTTGCGAACCGCTTCGATCAATGCCGGATCGCCGTGGCTGACGAAATACTGGAACGGCGCAGCCTCTCCATATTCTTCGCCCATGAACAGCAATGGCAGAAACGGCGAAAGAATCACCATGCCGGCGGCGAGTTTGAGCGCTTCGAACGAAACGAGTTGGCTGAGACGTTCGCCCAAGCGGCGGTTGCCCACCTGATCGTGGTTTTGATCGAAGACGACGAATTTGTCGGCGGGCAGCGACGAAGACGAATTCCCGTGGCGCCTGCCACGATACTCCGAATATTGTCCCGAAAATACGAACCCTTCGGAAAAAGCGCGGGCGAGCTGCGCTGTCGATCCGAAATCCGCGTAGTAGCCCTGCCGGTCGTTGGTCAGCAAGGTGTGAAGGGAGTGATGGAAGTCATCGTTCCAGGCGGCGTCCAGGCCATACCCGCAGAGTGGGTCGCACGCGACGATTCGCGCGTCGTTCAAATCGCTCTCAGGGAATAGATGGATTTTGCGACGAAGGCTTTCGGCTTTTTTGTGAATCGCGGAGGCCAGTTCACCCAGGAACGGCTGCGCGGACGTGTCGGTGATGGCGTGAACGGCATCGAGGCGGAGCGCGTCGAAGTGGAAGTCTACGGTCCAGTGCAAGGCATTCTCGAAGAAGTAGCGGCGCACCTCATCGCTATCGCGCCGATCGAAGTTGATCGCCTGGCCCCAGGGCGTGTGATAGAAGTCGGTGAAATATGGCCCGAAGCGAGAGATGTAATTTCCTTCCGGGCCGAGATGGTTGTAGACAACATCCAAAACTGCGGCGAGACCCGCGCGGTGGCATTCATCGACGAGGCGTTTCAGCCCGAGCAGACCGCCATAAGAAGTTTGGGTGGCGAACGGGTAGACGCCGTCGTAGCCCCAATTGCGCGCGCCGGGAAATTGAGCGACGGGCATTATTTCGATTGCAGTGATGCCGAGATCCTTCAGCTCAGCGAGGCGAGGAATGATGGCGTCAAACGTGCCTTGGGGAGTGAACGTGCCGACATGCAATTCGTAAAAAACATAATCGCGGAGATCGATTCCGCGCCACGAGTGGTCGGTCCAATCAAATCGAGGGTCGATCACTTCGGAAGGGCCGTGCACGCCCTGAGGCTGGAGCCGCGAAGCCGGATCGGGGCGCTCTTCGCCAGTGTCGAAGCGATAGAAGTACAGCGCGCCGGGCGCCACATCGGCCGCATGCAAATGGAAATATCCGTTTGGCCGGCGTTGCATCGGGATGCGGCGATCCGTGGGCGAAAGCAGATGAAGTTCCAGGCGCTGCGCTCGGGGAGCCCACACGAGGAAATCGCATCCGCTATTTTCGCGAAAATGCGCGCCGAGATTTTCTGTGGGATCGAGAATCACGCGAAAAGGGCCTCCTGGGCGCCTGGGTTAGAAAAGCTGGTGACGTTATAGAGCCATTTTCATCGTGCAGCCGGCTTCAAAAAAATGGCGCCCAGCGGCGGCAAGGCCAAATGAACGGAAAAGCGGCGCCCGTGAGCTGGGACCGGCGAAGCTTCCACTCCTCCGAAATTGCCCCAGCCGCTTCCGCCGTAAACGCGGCTGTCGCTATTCAGAATCTCACGCCAAAACCCAGAATCTGGGACGCCGATTCGATAATTCTGCCGCGGAACGGGAGTGAAATTGAACGCCGCCACGATCGTCTCGCCCGGCGAACTGCCTTTGCGGAGGATCGCGACGGTGCTCTCCTCGGTATTGTTGCTGTCGATCCATTCGAATCCCGCCGGATCGCAATCCAGCTCGTGAAGCGCGGGCTCGGCGCGCATGGCGCGATTCAGATCGCCCAGCCATTTGCGAATGCCTTGATGCGGAGCGGAATCGAGCAGATGCCAATCCAGGCTCTGGTCGTGGTTCCATTCCCGCCCCTGCGCGAGCTCCGCGCCCATGAAGAGCAGCTTTTTGCCGGGCTGCGCGAACATCCAGGCATATAGCAGCCGAAGATTGGCGAATTTTTGCCAGTCGTCGCCGGGCATTTTGCCGAGCAGCGATCCTTTGCCGTACACCACTTCGTCGTGCGAAAGCGGGAGAACGAAATTTTCGGAGAAGGCGTACATGGCCCGAAAAGTCAGATCGCTGTGATGAAACTTCCGGTAGATGGGGTCGAGGGACATGTACGCGAGAGTGTCGTGCATCCAGCCCATGTCCCACTTGAAACCGAAGCCTAGGCCGCCAATGTACAACGGCCGGGAAACCATGGGCCACGCGGTGGATTCCTCGGCGTACACCTGCACGTCGGGATGCGCAGCATACACTTCCTCATTCAATTTTCTTAAAAACGAAATGGCTTCGAGGTTTTCGCGGCCGCCGAAACGGTTGGGGATCCATTCGCCCTGCTTGCGCGAATAGTCCAGGTAGAGCATGGAGGCGACACCGTCGACACGTAAGCCGTCCGCGTGGTACCGATCAAGCCAACACATGGCGCTGCTGAGCAGGAACGAGCGGACCTCGTTGCGCGAATAGTTGAAAATATCGCTCTTCCAATCGGGATGGAAACCCTGGCGTGGATCGGCGTGCTCGAAGAGATGCGTGCCGTCGAAATAGGCCAGGCCGTGTTCGTCGGATGGAAAGTGCGAGGGAACCCAATCGAGGATGACCGCGATCCCCTGCCGATGGAAGCAGTCGACCAGGTACATGAAGTCTTCAGCCGGACCGTAGCGGCTGGTGGGCGCGAAGTATCCGGTGGTTTGGTAACCCCAGGAGCCATAGAAAGGATGTTCCATCACCGGGAGAAATTCGACATGGCTGAAACCGCGATCGACAACGTATTGTGGAAGACGATCGGCCATTTCGCGATAGGTGAGAAACCGGTCGTCGTCCTCGGGAACTCTGGCCCAGGAACCGAGGTGAACCTCGTAGATGGAGATCGGGCTCTTGAGCGTATTGCGGCTTCCGCGGCTGGACATCCATTCGCCATCACGCCAGCGATGAGAGAAATTCGAAACAATCGATGCGGTTTTTGGCGGCACTTCGTATTGCGAGGCGAACGGATCAGCCTTGTCCACTCGATAATTGTTTTCGCGAGACACGATGTGGAATTTGTACGTCGCGCCGGGGGCGATGCCCTCGACGAAGGCTTCCCAGACTCCCGAGCTGCCGCGCGGGCGAAGTTCGGTTGCTGACGTGCTCCATCCATTTGCCTCGGTCATCAGGTAAACGTGCTCGGCGTTTGGCGCCCACACGGCGAAGAAGGCTCCGCTCACTCCGTCCTTTTGAAAATAGTGTGAGCCGAGCTTCTCGTAGAGGCGCAGATGAGTGCCTTCGTTGAAAAGATAGATGTCGTTGTCGGTCAGCAGGGAAACGTCGTAGCGGACGCGCAGCGGGCGGTTCCCTCTAGCCGAAGATGTTTGGACATTACGGATGGTCTTGGGCATTTAGTCTCCCAGCTGCAAACGATGCTCCAGGCGGGCGCGAGCATCCACCACAGAACACTGCCAGTCGCTAGCGGCCGTTTGGTGGAACTCAGCGCTAGGGCTTGGTTGTAAGTATTTCCCGGATGCCTTCGAGCGGAATCGCGACCCACGAAGGCCGGTTGTTGAGTTCGTATCCGAGTTCGTATATGGCTTTTTCCAGTACATGCACCCGCAGAAGCGCAGCGAACTGATCCGGACTCGATGGCAGGAATCGCGCATCTCCCGCCGTCTGCTGGTACGCCCGAACGAATTCGCTCGAAGCCGAAGCGCGCCATTGCGCCGCCAGCTTATCCACGTACCCACCGGGCTGATGCGATCGGGCCAGCCGTTCCTGGGCGGCGACGGAAGCGGACCGTGCCGCGTAATGAAAAGAACGCAGCATTCCGGCAACGTCCTGCAAGGGCGAGCGCTTATCTCGCCGCTCGTTCAAGGGGCGGGCAGGTTCGCCTTCGAAATCGATGATGAAGAAATCAGAGCCGGTGAAAAGAACCTGGCCCAGGTGATAATCACCGTGAATTCGGGTGCGAACAGACGCGATATCGCGCTCCAGCACGGAATGGAGAACCAGAAGCGCGTCGTCTTCCAGCGCCAATACCTCCTTGGCGAGAGCGGCGATCGATTCCGGCAGTTCCGGAATTGCGGCACGAAGCGTTTGGAAGTTGCGCACCGTCAAATCGTGGAAGGCGGCATCGAGGCCCTCGCGAAATTCGGGCGTAAACGGTTCGGGCGCGAAATCCGGATCGGCGCTCGATGACGCCAAGGCCAGATGAAGCTCCGCAGTGCGTTTTCCGAGAAGGCCGATCAACTGCAACTGCGCGTTCAACTCACTCGAAGCGCCACCGACGCCCTTTGCCGGCGCAACGGACAACTGGCTGGAACTGCCAGACAGCTGGTCAGTAGGATGATCGAGAGAAGCAAATAGTTCCACGAGCGATTCCACGGTGGAGCGCCAAGCGTCACCGTGATTGGCGACGTAGCCTTGCAAAATGCCGAAAGTGGCGATTTTTCCCTCGCGCGAGCGGTATTTCAGGCAGCCGCATAGCGGCGGGATGTTCGCAAAGGGCGCGACGGCGGTGAGGAAATGCCCGATCTCCTCATCGGGATTGACGCCTTCTTCGACACGACGGAAGAATTTCAGGATCAGACGATCCGCATAGATGATCGATGTATTGCTCTGCTCGCCTTTCAGTACGCGCGAAGGCAGTGAATTCGCTGGACCAAGCTTCAGGCCGCTGAGAGCCTCCTCGCGTAAGGCCTGCAGTTCCCCGGCATTCCCGGGGAAGGACTCACCTTTGAATATCGAGTCTAAAATCGCGGCGAGAAATTCGTGATTTGAGAGCGCATCCACCATTGCCAGTTCGGAGGGAGGCTCCAAAACGGGCACGCGCACAACAACCAAATCCGCTGGCGGAACGTTACCCAGTCCCGCGCCGATTAGCGGCAGCACGTAAATTTCGCCTGGTCCTTCGAGGAACTCGACGCGAGCGCAGGCAATGAGCGCAATCGCGTTCGACAGTGGCACGGGAATACACTCGGATAATTGCACGGAGTGGATGTGCCTGGCCTTCGATCCAAACCAACGCTGGCGAGGAAAATAGCTCGGAAGCTGAGCGCCGATGGCGGTGTGGAGGCTAGCCAGAAACTGCGCGTCGACCTGCTGCAAAGTCATCCCATGGCTCCTCCTGTGTCATACGAGCGCCAACGGACTCGCTTCCAGAGTACTCCAAACCGCTTAGAGCGGAGAAAGTTCGTCGTCGCGTTCCAACTGTTCTCCGCGGCGCAGGAAATGCTTTTCCAAGAGCCGTGCGGCAAGATGCCTGCCGCCAAGCCCAAAGGCGATGGCCAGTCCGAGCATCAGCGCGCCGAAGACAATCGAAAAGGCGATCTCCATCGTTTGCCTGCCCAGTCCAATTTGTTCGAGGGCCATGGAGAGCGCCAGGAAAACGATGAACACCCGGACAATGCCGGCGAGAACTCTTGCAGAGGAGAGACCGGCGTTGACGCTCGCCAAGAGCGCCGCCCGCGAGAAAAAATTCGCAGCCAGCAGCCCGACGAAGAGAATGAGGAAGGCCACAAAAATTTGCGGCAGTACGGCGATCAAGTCCGCGATCTGCTGCTGCAAGCTGCCGATATCGAGAAAGCTGATGCCGACGATGATGAAGCCTAGCCAGACGACCCAGAACACCGCGCGGCTCAGCAATTCCGTCATGGACGGCAGTTCGGCTTTGCGCAGCAGCCGCGACGTGCCGGCCTCTTCGGACATCTTTTCCACCTGCGCCACGCGCAGGATGCCCCGCAGGATGACCTTCAGCAGAAAGGCGACTATCCATCCTATGAGAATGACCACGACCATCAACAAAAAACGCGGCAAAAACTCGGCCAACATATGCGTGAAGTTATCGTGGGCCTGTTGAAACGCGTGGATGATCATCTCTTGCATGTCGCACCTAACCTTTCGTGCTCCACCGCTCGATGAAGAAGCTTCTCTGCCGGCCGAATTCCTGGCAGAGATCCTCAATGTCGGCTTCCATGGCGTCCGAATCATCGGAGCGGTGCACTGTGAGAAACGAATGGACCCTTCCGCGGTAGATCGGCACAAACGCCTGAACGAGGTGATCGCGGTGAATCACGGAATGGTGATACGCCGCGGCGAATTCGTAAATCGTCCGGACCCAAAGGGCATTGCTGAAGCGGAAGGTGATCTCGTCGAGCGCCGCGAGCCTGACGAGCTCCGCATGAGTCTCCGCGTCCAGAATGGAATGCAGGATTTCGGAAAGCTCGGCAACACCGGTTCGGTAGAGTTGGAACATCTTCTTGCGATCGACGCGAACCGCCTCGGTGGTGTACTGACGGTCCGGACCAATTGTTTTGAGCGGCTCGGAATCGCGGCCCTTCAGCCAGAAATTCTCGGTAGATTCCAGGCACCAGAAGAAACCGGAAACCGTTTGGCGGATTACATCGACAACGCCTCCGGAAGCGGAGCGTGGTTTGGGACCGAGAAAGGTCTGACAGCACTGATAAGAATTCGTGATCGCCGTCACTGCCATCCAGGTTTCCGGCCCCGACTGGAGCCCGTCTTGGTCCCACTGGCCGTTATTCAGGCAATCGGAGGCCAGGCGGCCGGAGAAGCCGAATTCCGCGGGCCGAAGTTCGCGCAAGGGCTTGCCGAAAAGAGCGCGGCCGAGAGGATAGAGAAGGTTGCGCGTCAAGAGGCCGTCGAACTTGTGGCGCGCATAGAGGGGCGCCACGTAATCGTAGTTTTCGGAAAAAACGGGATTCAGCAGCGAATCGATCCACGTGGGCGCAATGCCTTCCACGGAGGCCGAAACCACCGCGCAGGCTTTGGCGTGAAGCAGATCTGCAGCGGCGAGGATAGTGCGCAGAGCGGAGGATCCGTCGGCTGTGCCGCCGGTATTTGTCGTAATCAAGCGCAGAGTGCGCAGAGATTCAATGCCATTGGCGCCCAGCAGGCTGGCTTGGCGAACTGCCTGCGGCGTGCCATCCCGCGAACCAGCATCGACACTCACGAGCACGGTGCGCTGGCGGCGAAAATTGCGCAGTAGCGATTCCTCGGCGGCGCGCACGACGTTGCCGATGGTCCGGCAATCATTTCGAGAGGGAATTCCCACCAGCAGATCGACTTCTCCGACGCTGACCAACTGGCGGATGAAGTCGTCGGATAGGATGGTTTCGTCGCTCAATCCCGACTCCATCGCCATAGCCATCCCGGCCAGGCATTCGAGTTCACGAGGCTGTGTTGCGCCATCAAATGCGCCGCAGCCGGAACCAATAAAATTGATACGGGCCCATGGTCAGCAGATAGGGTAGCTCAGTTACGCGCGGAAAAATCGTCTTGCCAGACATCTCGATCGGAATACTGCCTTTGTACTTTTTGAGATTCAACTCCACTGCCTGGCATGTGCTGGAGAGATTATTCACGGCCAGCACGCGCTCGTTGCCGAATTCGCGAACGTAGGCGAGTACGCGGTGATTCGGCGGATCGAGAAATTCGATCGTGCCGCGGCTGAATACTTGCGTGGACTTTCGAACCTGAATCAAATGTTTCATCCACGAGAGCAGGGAATGTTCCGATCTTTTCTGTGAATCAACGTTTACGGACTGATATCCATACACCGGGTTGGAAATGACCGGAGCATACAACCGCTCGGGATCGGCAGAGGAAAAACCGGCATTCCAGTGCCCGTCCCACTGCATCGGCGTGCGAACGCCATTGCGGTCACCGAGGTAGATATTGTCGCCCATGCCGATTTCATCGCCGTAGTAGAGCACCGGCGTTCCGGGCATCGACATCAGCATGCCATTCAGCAACTCGATGCGGCGGCGGTCATTATCCATCAGCGGAGCAAGCCGGCGGCGAATACCCACATTGATGCGCATCGATTTGTCGCGCGCGTATTCGTCGTACATGTAGTCGCGCTCGACATCGGTGACCATTTCCAGCGTCAGCTCGTCGTGATTGCGGAGGAAAATGCACCACTGGCAGTTCGCCGGAATTTCAGGAGTACGCTGCAGGATTTCGATGATCGGCTTGCGGTCTTCCAATTTGACGGCCATGAACATGCGCGGCATCAGCGGAAAATGAAAGGCCATGTGAAATTCATCGCCGTGCCCGAAGTAGGCGCTGACATCCGCCGGCCACTGGTTCGCTTCGGCTAGCAGCAGCTTGCCTGGAAAGGATTGGTCGAGTCGATGGCGCAGTTCGCGAACAATATCGTGAGTTTCGGGCAGATTTTCGCAGTTCGTGCCGTCGCGCTCGACCAGATAGGGAACCGCGTCCAGCCGGAAGCCATCCACGCCCAACTCCAGCCAGAACTTCATCACGTTCCACATGGCTTCGCGGACTTCCGGATTATCGTAGTTCAAATCCGGTTGGTGGCTGAAGAAGCGGTGCCAATAATAAGACTTCGAGACGGGGTCCCAAGCCCAGTTGGAAAGCTCGGTATCGACGAAAATAATTCGCGCGTCGCGATAGAGTTCGTCGGAGTCGCTCCAAACGTACCAGTTTCGGCGCGGATTATCGCGCGAACTGCGCGCTTCCTGAAACCATGGGTGCTGGTCGGAGGTGTGGTTCAACACCAATTCGATAATGACGCGCATGCCCCGTTCGTGCGCCGCCGTGAGGAAAGCCTTCATATCGTCGAGCGTACCGTAGCCCTTATGCACGGAGTTGTAGTCGGCGATGTCGTAGCCGTCGTCGCGCAGCGGGGAAGGAAAAAAGGGCAGGAGCCACAATGCGTTCACGCCGAGCCCCTGCAAGTAATCGAGTTTTTGTTGCAGGCCGCGAAAATCACCGATGCCGTCGCTGTTGCTATCGTAGAACGCGCGGACGTGAAGCTGGTAGATGACGGAATCTTTGTACCAGTCAGATTGCTGCGGCACGGTCACGGTATGGTCGCGCTCGTCAGAGAAAGTAGTCGAAATCCTGCTCGGACCGCACGCGGCGCCGCAGACGGAAAATGTGCGCCGGCATGCGCTGCGGATCGAGCTCCACGTAGTTCCGCGGCCCTTGCCACAAGAATCGGTCTTCGGTCACCAGGTCGTGCACTTGATACTCCTGATGTAGCTCGAGCTGAAAATAATCGAGGGGCAGATCGATCCAGCCGGACTGCTTGTGACGCGGATCGAGGTTGACCACGACGACGACCACGTTGGAGCGATCCTCGCTCATCTTGCTGTAGGCGACAATCTGCTCGTTGTCCACGGAATGGAATCGCAAACTTTCGTCGCTTTGCAGCGCGCGATTTCCACGGCGGATTCGATTGATCTTTGCGAGCAGATCCTTCAGGCTGTCCGGCCGCCCGATATCCCAGGCGCGAATCTGATATTTCTCGGAATCGAGATATTCTTCGCTGCCGGAATGCAGAGCGCGATTTTCGAAAAGCTCGAAGGCGGGACCGTAAATCCCATAATTCGCGGCTAGAGTCGCCGCCAGGCACAAGCGGATCACGAAGGCCGGGCGCCCGCCGTACTGCAGATATTCCGTCAGAATGTCGGGAGTATTGGGCCACAGGTTCGGCCGGAAAAACTCTTTCACGCCCGTCTGGGTGAGTTCTTCGAAATACTCGGTCAATTCCCATTTGGTGTTGCGCCATGCGAAGTATGTGTAGGACTGCGTGAATCCAACCTTCGCCAGCCGGTACATCACCTTCGGGCGGGTGAACGCTTCGGCGAGGAAAATCACGTCCGGATGTTGGCTGCGCACCTCGGCGATTAACCATTCCCAGAACGCGAAAGGTTTCGTATGAGGGTTATCGACCCGAAAAATCCGGACGCCCTGCCCGATCCAGTATAGCGCAACGCTTTTTAGCTCTTCGCAAAGCTCCCCGGCGCGGTCGCTTTCAAAGTTGAGGGGATAAATGTCCTGGTACTTCTTGGGTGGATTCTCGGCGTATTGCACGGAACTATCTGGACGAATGCGGAACCATTCCGGATGCTCTCGCACGTAGGGATGATCCGGGGCGCACTGGTAAGCTAGATCGAGCGCGATTTCGATTCCTCGCTTTTTGGCTTCCGCGAGCAACTCTCGGAAATCATCGAGAGTGCCGAGTTGCGGGTGAATTGTTTTGTGGCCGCCAAGTTTTGATCCGATGGCCCAGGGACTGCCCACGTCGCCCGGTAAGCGTTCCGTGGAGTTGTTTTTACCTTTACGCTCCACTTCGCCGATTGGATGAATGGGTGGCAGGTACAGTATGTCGAACCCCATTCCCGCCACGTAGTCGAGGCGCTCAATACAAGTGCGAAGTGTGCCGTGCTGCGCCGTGCCGTCCGTGCCAGACCGCGGGAACATCTCGTACCAAGAGCTGAATCGAGCGAGTTCGCGATCCACTTCCACGGTCAGTTCACGTTCGTAGCGGGTCGCGGTTTCCAGGTCGGGATGGCGATCCATCGCGGTAGCGAGTTCATCGCTTGCCGCGATTTCGAAGGCTTTTTCCGGATCGCTCTTGTGCAGTTCCCGAAGCTGGCGCGCTGATTCGCGCAGCGCGTCCGTATCGGCACTGTCGCCGGCGCGCGCGAGAGCTTCGGCGATCAGTTCCGCCCCTACCAAAAACTCTATCGACAGATCCTGGCCCGCGGCTTTTCGCTTCTTCAGGTCCCGCGTCCAACTCTTAAACGCATATGGCCAAGCTTCGAGCGTATAAAGGTGATCTTCCTGGATGCCGATGCGAAACGCTCCGACCCATCGGTCATTCATGAGCTCGCGCATCGGCGAGCAATTCCAGCCGGACTGGCTCTTGGTGCGATAAAGAAGTCGAGCGCCCAGCAGATCGTGACCGTCGCAGAAAATGTCGGCGGTCACTTCGACCTTGTCGCCGAGCGTGCGCTTAATGGCGAACCGCCCCGCATCGACTTCCGGCCGAACTGACTCGATAGCGACCCTTCGGACTGGGACGCTAACACGGCGACAGCTCTTGTCGGCGCTCATCCCTACCATAATAGGACCGCTAGCGGCGCGGTTAACCGGAAATATGCAAACGATTTGTGAGAGCGACAAGAGCGCGATGGTATTTCACTTGGTGAGCGCGCGGTTGCCCACGCGCAGAAAGTCCTGGTAACCGCGGGGCCACCAGGCGCCTGAGAACGTCAATCTGGAGATTGGCGCCTCCGGGAAAAGGATAGACTTGGGCGGCCGAGATTACTTTCCGCCGTGGGCTGCCGCTCTTTGAGGCTCGCGCTTCGACTCTTGGCGATCTCCCGTAATTTCGCCCAAAAACCAGGCGCGTCGCTCCGTTTGGTCGAGCCAAACTTCGATCAAACTGGCGGTGGCGACGTCGTTATATTTTTCGCAGACTTCGTGCATAGAGCGCATAAAGCGGGTGAGCTCGCGGTTGTCCCTGCAGAGTTCGTGCAGCATTTCTAAGGGAGCGACGAATTCTTCGTTGTTGTCTTTCAGCCGCTGGTGCTTCGAGATATCGCTGATCGAGCGGATCGTGGTGCCGCCAAGCTTGCGCGCGCGTTCGGCGATGTCGTCGGTCATTTCGAAAATCTGAGTGCCTTGCTCGTCCAACAACAGATGGTAATCGCGGAAATTAGGGCCGGTCATATGCCAGTGAAAGTTCTTGGTTTTAACGTAGAGCGCGAACACGTCGGCAAGTAAGCGGCGCAGGCCGTTGGAAATCTCGTCGACGGCCTGTTTTCCCAAATCGGCGGCGGGCTCGGTGGGCCCATCCGCCGACGGTTTCGTCCGAGTTGCAGTATTTTCCATAGCTGCCTCCTTCACCAATTCGTTTTCACATTAGGATGCATCCTTTCGCGCGGAAGTAGCAATTCTGCGAATTTTCGACAAACTGTTGAATCGAGGGCACTTGGCCTCATGTCCGGATACGTCTCTGCGAATGCGCGCGCGCGAATTGCCGTGGCTTCAGCGCGATTCGATTCGGCGATGACTGCACGATTCACCGCACACGGCGTATACCCTCTGGGGGCTTTGCCTGATAGCCAATCAACTGGGCGACGCAGACCTAAATACGTACTTCCGTAGATTCCTCTGGCGCTGCCTCTGGGGGACAATTCGCAATAGCTCTTGTGCCGGAGCAGATCCAGCCGAGGAGGGATCACATGCTACGTTGGGCATTAGCGTTTTTCATCATCGCGATCATTGCCGCCGTTTTTGGATTTGCGGGAATCGCGGTGGCCGCGGCAGGTATTGCGAAAGTGTTGTTCTTCATTTTCCTGATCCTGTTCGTTGTCGCTCTGCTGAGTGGGCTTGCGCGAAGAGCGTAGGCGTGTTCAGTCACCTTGAAAGGAGATTCAAGTGCGTTCCATCGCTCGAAGTGTCGTGGCCGCTGCTGTGGCTCTTGTGTTGGTACTTCCCGCCATAGCCGACGAGAAGAACCAGGAACAACAGCGGCTTAGAGAGTCGGCTACGGTAATGCACGAAATATTGGACGTGCCCGTCAATATTCCACAAAGTCTGCTCGACGACGCGAAATGTGTGGTGGTATTGCCGTCGGTCGTCAAGGCAGCATTCGGAGTCGGAGGCCGGTACGGACACGGCGCCATGGTCTGCCGCACAGGCCCGCATTTCACGGGTCCGTGGGGACCGCCTGCCATGTACTCCCTGGAGGGCGGAAGTTTCGGCTTCCAAATCGGCGGCGAAGCGACCGACGTCGTTCTGCTAATCATGAACAACTCGGGCGTGCGCAGCCTGTTGCAAAGCAAAGTGAAGCTGGGAGCCGACGCTTCAATCGCCGCGGGTCCTAAGGGGCGCACGGCCGGAGCCAGCACGGACGCTTACATGCGCGCGGAAATTCTTAGCTATTCGCGGGCTCGTGGAGTGTTCGCGGGAATCTCGCTGGCGGGCGCGACCTTGCATCCTGATAACGACGGAGACCGCGCTCTCTATGGTCGAGATATCTCAGCCAAAGAGATAGTCGAAGGCCCGGACCGTCCATCGGTTCCTCTATCGGCGCGGCGGCTCGATACCGAGCTGTCGAAGGCTTCTCCGTCTGGAAAGGCTAACAGCTAAAAGGTCGTGGTGGGCCGCACCTAAAAGGAGGGGGACCTAACCCCCTCTTTTTTTTATCCTTGCCGCGAAGGCCATTGCGTCGGCGAATATGGCGGCTGCGGAGTCGCCCGCGCCTCCGGAGAATGCCGGATTTTCTCGCCCTACGCGGTCGCACTAGACTGATAGCCCAAGCTGCGAAGGGGGTGAGACATGGCGTCATCGGTCTGGAAGGGTTTCATCTCATTCGGGCTCGTTTCGGTTCCGGTGCGCCTGTACGCGGCCGCACGAAGCACGCGCATCAGTCTGCACCAGCTGCACAGCGAGTGTCACACGCGATTGCGGCAGCCTCTGTTTTGCCCCACGCACAATCGGATCGTGGAACGGTCCGAAGTGGTAAAGGGCTACGAATACGATAAGGGAAAATATGTTCTGATCGAGCCCGAGGATCTGAAGAAAATCGAACCGGAGTCCGCTCGCGCCATGGAAATTCTGAGCTTCGCGGGCGCATCGGAAATCGATCCGCTGGATTTCGACGCTTCGTATTACGTGGTTCCGGAGGCCGAAGGACGCAAAGCTTATGCGCTGCTGGTGAAAACACTGGAAGACACGCATCGCGTGGGCATCGCCAAGGTGACCATGCACCAGCGCGAATACACGGTGTTTCTGCGCCCTTATCACGGCGGGCTGGTGCTCCATACGATGTTTTTCGCCGACGAGATCCGCGAAGCCCCGGGATTCGGCGATGTGGAGCATGTGAAGCTCCCCGCGCAAGAATTGAAACTCGCCGAACAACTCGTGGCGAATCTTTCCGAAAAATTCGACCTCCGCAAATATCACGACGAATACCAAGAGCGCCTCAAAGAACTGATCGAAGCGAAGCGCGAGGGCAAAGAGATCGCCGCTGTTCCGGAACAGCGCCGCGCACCCGTAATCGACATCATGTCAGCGTTAAAGAAGAGCCTGGAATCCGCCTCCGCGCCAGTCAGGGGACGCGTCACGGCAAAGCCGGGTCCGTCGAGAGTTGCTTCGCATCCGGGGCGTCGCCGCGCCGCGCATCGCAAAGCAAGCTGAGATCGATTGCAGATTCCGCGCAAATGCCTTTCTGCGTACGCCGTGGATTCTGATGCATCGGCCCGGCGGCGCGACCAGTGGCTGCGAGGCGTTCACCCCTTCACCTTTTGTGGTTTCGCGAAAAGTGAGATGCTTTTGTCGCAGGTATGCTCACAGAAAACGTAACGGGGGAGGCGTCTACGGGAGAAACCACCAGCGAGTTGATGAATGTATCGGATCCAGCGCATATGCTGGCGCAAGCAATCTCGGAAGCGCGCAAAGGACTCGCGGAGGGCGGCATACCGATCGGCGCTGCGATTTTTGATGGCCACGGCCGCCTGCTCGGTTCCGGCCACAACCGGCGCATACAAAATGGAGATCCTTCGCTCCATGCGGAAACCGACGCTTTCCGCAACGCCGGGCGGCAGCGCAGCTATCGCGAGCTGATCATGGTCACCACGCTAGCTCCGTGCTGGTATTGCAGCGGGTTGGTGCGCCAGTTCGGCTTCCGGACCGTCATTGTGGGAGAGAGCCGCAATTTTCGCGGCGGTGTCAATTGGTTGCGTTCTTTAGGCGTCCAAGTGATCGATTTGGACTCCGCCGAGTGCGCAACGCGGCTGGCGGATTACATCCGCAAGTTTCCGGAGATTTGGCACGAGGACATCGGCGCCGAATAATCGCTCGCCGATGAGCGGTATTTACGGAGTGACGGTGACCTCGGTTCGAGCGGCTGGCGTCAGCGGTATCACCGCTTGGACCAACGTCCCCGGCTGCGTGTTGCTGATTTCGAATTCGCCGCCCAGCGCTCGCACTCTCTGCCTCATTCCCCCGATTCCAACTCCCACCCGCGCCGAGCGAAACGCCGTGATCTTGTCTGAAATCCCTTTCCCGTTGTCGCGTATCGCAATGGTGAGTTGCTCTCCGTCTTTCAGAAGCCGGACGAACGCCGTCGTCGCCCCGGCGTGACGCAAGATATTCGTGAGCGCCTCCTGCACGATGCGAAAGACGGTGGTTTCCAGCTCAGGCGTCAACCGAGGGAATTCAGAAGGCTGAATGTCCATCGAGACTTCGATGCCGCTGCGCTTGGAGAGTCCGTCCAGATACCATTCCAGCGCCGATTCCAAGCCGATTTCGTCAAGCATAGGCGGATGCAATAGATGGGACGTGCTGCGAACCTGTTGAATTACGCCGTTCACCACGGTTGCCGCGCTAGAAGCTGCTTCCCGCGACCAGTCAGGGCAATCGTTGGCGAGCGCGATCCTGTCGAGAGCCATTTTGGTAACCACCAGATCCTGCCCAAAGCCATCGTGCATCTCGCGGGCCAGGCGCCTGCGTTCGTCATCCTGCGCAGCAATCAATTGAGCGGAAAGGCATCGGAGTTCGAAATTGAGCATCTCCAGGTCGCGGCTTTTGCGGTGCAGGTCGGCGAACACGCTCACCTTCGCGCGCAGCACTTCCGGGATCACCGGCACGGCGATGTAATCGACGGCACCGCGCTGGTAGCCTTTCAGCCGGTCGAGGTCGGTCAAATGCACGGCGGATATGAAAATGATGGCGGTTTTCTCAAATCGCGGATGCTGCCGGATGATGTCGGCAAGTTCGAAGCCGTCCAGCTCGGGCATGTTCACGTCCATCAGGACCACGGCGATGTCGTTCTTGAGCAGAACCTCCATCGCTTCGCGGCCGGAATTGGCCTTGATGAGATTCTCATCCAACTCCGCCAGAATGGCTTCGTAGCTCAGAAGCTTACCCGGGTGATCGTCCACCATCAGGATGTTGACTTTCGATTTTGATTGCGCGTCGCGGCTCATTCGTTCGTCTTGGGAAATCGCGAATCGAGATAGTGGCATTTTTTCATAATCCTACCGATGCAGCCACATTCTGAGGGCTGCAAGCAATTGATCTGTATTCACTGGTTTCGCTAAATATTCCGATGCCCCCGCCTCCAGGCATTTTTCGCGGTCGCCTTTCATTGCTTTGGCCGTCAGAGCAATAATCGGCAGGCGCCGCCAGAGCGGATTTTGACGAATAGCTTGCATGGTCGCGTAGCCGTCCATTTCAGGCATCATGATGTCCATCAGAACGATGGCCACATCCGCAGTCGTCGCAAGGGTCGAAATAGCCTCGCGGCCCGTGCCGGCGGTCAGCACCACCACTCCGCGGCGCTCCAGAACGCTGCTCAGAGCAAAAATATTTCGGACGTCATCGTCGACGATCAGAACCTTCTTGCCCATCAACGCTTCATCGGAGCGATGCAAGCGATCGAGCATTTTCTGCTTTTCGAGTGGAAGTTCGGCAACCACACGATGCAGGAAGAGCGATGTCTCGTCCAACAATCGTTCCGGCGATTCCACTCCCTTTACCACAACGCTGCGGGCCAAGGCGTGGAGGCGCGCATCCTCGTCCGGTGACAGCTCCTTACCAGTGAAAACCACCACGGGGAAGTCGCACAGCTCGGGATTGTTGCCAAGTTTCTCCAGCACCTCGAAGCCCGACATATCGGGAAGGCGAAGATCGAGCACCGCGCAATCGAATTGCTGGTTGCTGATGAGGTTGAGAGCGTCCGCGCCGGTATCGACGACTTCCAGATCGATGTCGTCGTGCCCGAGCAATGCTTTCACGCTCACTTGTTCGGCGGGATTATCTTCCACGATGAGCAACCGCTTGCGGCGCGGCGCCGAATAGTCTTTGATCTTCGAGAGCGCGGCCTCCAGAGGTTTGGTCGACGGCGGTTTGGTGACGAAGGAGAAAGCGCCGCGCGCCAAGCCGTAACGGCGGTCTTCATCCATTGTGAGTATCTGCACGGGAATGTGCCGCGTGGCGGGGTCCTGCTTCAAGTGGTTTAAAACGGTCCAGCCCAGCATATCCGGCAAGAACACATCTAAGGAAACGGCCGATGGCTGGTACTCACGCGCCAGTGCGAGAGCGTCAGATCCGCGATGCGCGACCAGCACCTTGAAGCCGATGTCGCGCGACAGATCGCATAGCAGTTGAGCGTACTGCGGATCATCTTCAACGATCAGCAGGATTGCGTCTCCCGGTTCGATCACGTCGCGGTCGTCGGGAATCTGTTCGATCACATGTTCGGCAACCGGAGATGGAATCTGAATCGGCATTCCCGGGTTGGAGCTTCCACCAGTCGATGCAACGCTCGGGACCGACGGTCCAACGTAGGTCACCGGCAGATAGAGCGTAAACACGCTTCCGCGTCCCGGCTCGCTTCGCAGTTGGATTTCGCCGCCGAGCAAGCTCGCCAGCTCGCGGCTGATCGCCAATCCCAGACCGGTTCCGCCGTATTTGCGGCTGGTGCCTGCGTCCGCCTGCTGGAACGCTTCGAAGATGATGCGCTGCTTCTCAAAAGGGATGCCGATGCCGCTATCGGCTACTTCGAACGACACCACCGATGCGGCGGTCCTCAGTATCGGATGATCCGGGCTCCAGCCTCCGGCCGCTTGGGATACCGATATGCGCACGCCGCCGTGCTCCGTGAACTTAAACGCATTCGACAGCAAGTTCTTCAGTACTTGCTGCAAACGCTTGGAGTCGGTGACCATGCTGCGGCCCAAATGCGAATCGGTGTGCACGTCGAAAGTGAGGCGCCGATTGTCGGCCTCGTGCCGGAACGGCCGGCCCACTGTTTCGAGGAGGCTCGAGAAGAATACTTCCTCAGCTTCCACGGAAACGGTGCCCGATTCGATTTTCGAAAGGTCGAGGATGTCGCTGATCAGGTTCAGCAAGTCAGTGCCGGCGCCGTGAATGGTCCGGGAGAACTCGACCTGCTTGGGCGTCAAGTTTCCGTCGGGATTCTGGCTGAGCTGCTCTCCCAGCACCAGAATGCTGTTGAGGGGCGTCCGCAACTCGTGCGACATGTTCGCCAGGAATTCCGATTTGTATTTGGACGTCAGCGCTAATTCCTTGGCTTTTTCTTCCAACGCGCGGCGAGCCTGTTCGATTTCCTGGTTCTTGCGTTCCACTTCCACGTTTTGCTCGGCAAGCTGCTGCGCCTTTTGTCCCAGCTGTTCGTTGGTTTGCTGCAACTCTTTCTGCTGCGTCTGAAGTTCGGTGGCCAGCTGCTGCGACTGCTTCAGCAGCGCCTCGGTCTGCATCGTTGCCTCAATGCTGTTGAGCACGATGCCGATGCTGGAAATGAGCTGATCGAGCAATGCCAGATGGGATGTGGTGAAAGCGCTCAAGGAAGCGAGCTCGATCACCGCTTTTACGCGTCCTTCGAAAAGAACCGGCAGCACGATAATGTTCCGCGGGATGGCCTTGAGCAGGCCGGAGCGGATGGAGATTGCGCTCTCAGGAACTTCCGTAATCAGGATCCGGCGCTTTTCGATGGCGCACTGGCCGATCAGTCCTTCGCCAATGCGCAGGCGTTGCGGATGCCCGTGCTCGCCATCGTCGGCGAAGGCTGAGAGCATCCGCATCCCGCCGGACTCCTCTGACTCCAGCTGGTAAATGACGCCCTGCTGCGCATTGACGATGAATGCTAGTTCGGAAAGCAGCATTTGGCCGACGGTAGCGAGATCTCTTTGGCCCTGCAACATTCCGGTGAAGCGCGCCAAGTTGGTCTTCAGCCAGTCCTGTTCGGTGTTGCGCTCGGTAGTGAGCCGCAAGTTGTCGATCATGGTGTTGATGTTGTCTTTGAGCTCGGCGACCTCGCCTCTTGCTTCCACTTGAATCGACCGGGTCAAGTCGCCCTTGGTCACGGCGGTGGCGACTTCGGCGATGGCGCGCACCTGGTTGGTCAGGTTGTCGGCCAGCAAGTTCACGTTTCCGGTGAGGTCTTTCCAAGTGCCTGCCGCGCCAGGGACATTGGCCTGGCCGCCGAGGCGCCCTTCCACGCCAACTTCGCGCGCCACGGACGTGACTTGATCGGCGAAGGTCGCCAGCGTATCGGTCATGTTGTTGATCGTGTCGGCCAAGGCGGCCACTTCACCTTTCGCGTTCACGGTGAGTTTTTTGGCCAAGTCGCCGTTGGCCACTGCAGTCACGACTTTGACGATGCCGCGCACCTGCTCAGTCAGGTTTGCCGCCATCACGTTGACGTTGTCGGTGAGGTCTTTCCATGTTCCGCCGATGCCCGGCACTTGCGCTTGCCCGCCCAGCTTGCCTTCGGTTCCGACTTCTCGCGCCACGCGCGTGACTTCCGAGGCGAAAGACCGCAGCTGGTCCACCATAGTGTTGATGGTGTCTTTCAGCTCGAGGATTTCGCCCTTCACGTCCACGGTGATTTTGCGCGAGAGGTCGCCGCGGGCCACGGCGGTGGTAACCTCGGCGATGTTCCGGACTTGCGCCGTCAGGTTGCCGGCCATCGAGTTCACTGAGTCCGTCAAATCTTTCCAAGTGCCCGCCGCACCCGGCACGTTGGCTTGACCGCCGAGCCGCCCCTCGCTGCCGACTTCGCGTGCGACGCGCGTCACCTCTCCCGCGAACGCGTTCAACTGGTCAACCATCGTGTTGATGGTTTCCTTTAGCAGCAAAATCTCGCCGCTCACGTTCACGGTGATTTTTTTCGAGAGGTCGCCGCTCGCGATAGCGGTGGAAACCTCGGCGATGTTGCGAACCTGGCCGGTCAGGTTGCTCGCCATGGAGTTGACGGAATCCGTGAGGTCTTTCCACGTGCCGCCCACGCCGAGCACTTGCGCCTGGCCCCCCAGCTTTCCGTCGGTGCCTACTTCACGCGCCACGCGGGTGACTTCTGAAGCGAAGGAACGCAGCTGATCGACCATGGTGTTGATGGTATCTTTCAGCTCCAGAATTTCGCCTTTCACGTCGACCGTGATTTTGCGCGAAAGGTTGCCACGGGCCACCGCCGTGGCCACTTCGGCGATGTTGCGGACTTGCGCGGTCAGGTTGCTGGCCATGAAGTTGACGTTGTCGGTGAGGTCTTTCCAAGTGCCGCCAACGCCGGGAACTTCCGCTTGGCCTCCGAGTTTTCCTTCGGTGCCCACTTCGCGAGCCACGCGCGTCACTTCTCCTGCGAACGCGTTGAGCTGGTCCACCATGGTGTTGATGGTGTTCTTCAGCTCCAGAATTTCGCCCTTCACGTCGACGGTAATCTTGCGCGAGAGGTCGCCACGAGCGACTGCGGTGGTAACTTCGGCGATATTTCGAACTTGCGCCGTCAAGTTGCCGGCCATCGAATTGACGGAATCGGTGAGGTCTTTCCAAGTGCCCGCCACGCCCGGCACGTTGGCTTGACCTCCCAACCGCCCTTCGCTGCCGACCTCGCGCGCCACGCGGGTGACCTCTCCAGCGAAGCGGTTCAGCTGGTCCACCATCGTGTTCAGCGTTTCTTTGAGCTGCAGAATTTCGCCGCGCACGTCCACCGTGATCTTGCGGGATAGATCTCCGCTGGCGATTGCCGTGGCCACTTCGGCGATGTTGCGGACCTGCCCCGTCAGGTTGCTGGCCATGAAGTTGACGTTGTCGGTGAGGTCTTTCCAAGTGCCGCCAACGCCGGGAACTTCCGCTTGGCCTCCGAGTTTTCCTTCGGTGCCCACTTCG
>Ga0335074_10000675_pt1 | contig 47383 bp, 28 predicted proteins | sample Lox_Sample_23_FD_206715 | JGI IMG/M metagenome (GOLD analysis project Ga0335074, IMG submission 206715) | Soil microbial communities from Loxahatchee National Wildlife Refuge, Florida, United States - Lox_Sample_2.3 | ecosystem: Environmental > Terrestrial > Soil > Wetlands | place: USA...
CCGCGCGTGGTGTTCGACTGAGTCTGGCTCGCGATCGTACGGTGCGAATGGCGCGGCCGCGCGACGTTGCTGCAAACAATCTGTAGCACTGATGAGCTAACGTTCCCGCACTCGATAACGACGTCCCGCGGGGGGATTCCATGAGCGCCGTGCACCGGGAGCAAGCCGAGTGGCTTGATCCGAGGTTCTGGGACCGCCTGGACCGTCTGGAGAGCCATCACAGACAGATCCAGTCGGATCACGAGGTCGCGCGACGGCGGCTCGACCGCACCGATCCGGCGGCGATGCGAGAGCTCCACGAGGCGTGGCAGAGCTACTGCAAGGTAATCGCAGAGCTCGATCGGGCGGCCGCGGAGCTCGAGACGCTGTGGAGCAGCGTGCCCTAAGATCTCGCGGAGCGCCCCATGAAGCTCCTCTCCCGCCGCTCGCTCGCGCAGCTCACTGCGCTGCAGGCGAGCGTGACGGAATTCGCGGCGCGCCGCAGCACCGCGCTGCGGCTCTTCGTCGCCAGTCGCCAGGCGGCAACCGTGTACGCGCAGCGGGAGTTCTGGATGGAGTTCTCGTGGCACCATCAGGAGTACCGCATCGCGGTCCAGCGGCTCGCCCGGTTCTGCCTCGCGCACCAAGGGGCTCTCGAGCGCACGGCACGTGCGCAACAGTTGCGCGAGTCGTCCTGAGTGGACGTGGCGAGCCGGGGCTTCGTCACCGGGCACCGTGGCAGCGCCGCGCGCGGCATGCTGCGCCACGAAACCGCAATGGAGCTGTAGCACGCACTGGCTAGGGTAGTTCGGGGCATCGAAGGCAAGGGCGGGAATTAATGAAAAGAGCACTGATCACCGGCGTCACCGGACAGGACGGTGCCTACTTGGCAGAGCTGTTGCTCGGCAAGGGCTACGAAGTTCACGGCCTCAAGCGTAGGAGTTCGCTCCTTAACACCGATCGCATCGATCACCTCTACGAAGACCCCCATACCCCCAATGTGAGGCTGAAGCTGCATTACGGTGACCTCACCGACGCCACCAATCTCATCCGGGTCATCCAGCAGGTGCAGCCGGACGAGATCTACAATCTAGCCGCGCAAAGTCACGTGATGGTCTCCTTCGAGTCTCCCGAATACACGGCCAACGCTGATGCGCTCGGGACGCTACGCATTCTGGAGGCAATCCGCATTCTGGGTCTCGAGAAACGCACGCGGTTCTACCAGGCCTCGACCTCGGAAATGTTCGGCAAAGTGACCGAGACGCCGCAGACGGAGACGACGCGCTTCAATCCGCGCTCCCCGTACGCCGTCGCGAAGGTGTACGCGTACTGGATCACGGTCAGCTACCGCGAGGCCTATGGGCTCTACGCCTGCAACGGCATCCTCTTCAATCATGAGTCCCCAATCCGCGGCGAGACGTTCGTATCCCGCAAGATCACGCGCGGTCTCGCGCGCGTTGCCGAGGGCCTCCAGGCTTGCGTGCATCTGGGCAACCTCGATGCACGGCGCGACTGGGGACACGCTCGCGACTACGTCGATGCGCAATGGCGCATGCTGCAGCAGAGCGAGCCGCAGGACTACGTGATCGCGAGCGGTGTACAGCACTCAGTGCGCGAATTCGCAGAGAAGGCCGCGGCGTTCCTCGGCATGCGCCTCGAGTGGCGTGGCCACGGTCTCGAGGAGGCTGGTGTCGACCGCAAGACCGGCCGAACGGTGATTCGGCTCGATGCGCGCTATGTTCGTCCCGCCGAGGTCGAAACGCTGCTCGGCGACGCCTCCAAGGCGCGCCGCGAGCTTGGGTGGTCGCCGCGCGTGAGCTTCGAGGATTTGGTGAGCGAGATGGTGGCGGAGGATCTGAGCCTGGCCCGCCGCGATGGGCTCGTGCTGCGCGAGGGATATCGTGCGGCGCAGGCGTTCGAGTAATCGCGGCGGCGAATCCGAGATTCAGTCGAGGCTCGCTTGAAGCTTCGCGAGCTCGATCTCGTTGATCGAGATACCGAGCTTTGCCGTGAATCGATTGATATAAGCGCGTTCTAGCTCCTGCGTTCGCCGTGTGCGCAGGTCCGCGGCGATTCGATCGCGCACCTGTGAAAGCGGCGGCAAAGCAATCGGGCGCTTCGCGATGAGCTTGACGAAGTGCAGGCCCTGCGAGGTCTTCACCGGGCCGGACACCTGCCCGGGCGCGAGCGAGCTCACGACCTTGTACACCTCGGGAACCATGCGCTCGCCGGGAATGAAGCCGAGGTCGCCCCCGTTCGGCGCGCTCTGGCTGTCCTCCGACTGCGCGCGGGCGAGCTCGGCGAAATCATCCGCGTTGACGCGCGAGGCGATGTCCGTTGCCTTGCGCAGCGCGGCATTCAGGGCCGCCGGATCGCCGCCGTCCGGCGCACGGATGAAGATCTGCGCGATGTGATACTCGGCGGGCGCGGCGGCTCGGGCGGCGTCGTAAGCGGCCTGCACATCGGCCGCGCTCGGATAGCTGGTGGGAACGTTCGCCTGGCTCGCGATCCAGAGCCGGACGAGCGCATCGCGCTGCAACTCGCGTAGCTGCACGAGCGTTTTCGGGTCGTGATCGAAACCGGCCGCACGCACGTCCGAGAGAATCGTCCGCTGCGCGATCTCCGACCGCAGCAGCTGTTCGAGTGCCGGGAGACTCGAGTGGATCACTCGGCGGGAGCTCTCGGGAAGCGCCGCGACTGCCGTTCGAACGTCCGCCGCACTGAGCGCGACGGAGCCGCCCTGCGCGATAACCAGATTCGCGTCGGCTCGCGCAACCTGAGCTAGGAGCAATGCCAGGGGTACGCAGCCGAGGAGCCAGAGGATGGGCGATTCGCGATTCTTCGGGTTCATGCATGGTCCTTAAGGAGACGGTTGTGCGGCGGTGAGCAGATCGGCGCTGAATCAGCGGGGCGGGACGCGCGGCGCGCCGAGAATAGCCGCAATGTCATTGTCATTTCAATCACGAACCGATCGGAGCGCGACTGCCATACAAATGTCATCTTCAACACATAGGCTGGGTATTCGCGGGCAGCGAACGAGTCCACGTGCAGCCGGTGCGGCTCGGGCCATTAGAATGATCTGCGCTGCGGATCGTGCGTGACGAAATCGCAGCGGCACCGGAACACCTCGTGGCGACAGCAGAACAATCATTCAACCTCTCGCAGTTCTGGGCCGCGGCCCGGCGCCACGCGCTGGCGGTGCTGATCACCTTCGGCGCCGTCACCGTGGGGACCATCGCGACGGCCTTCCTCTGGCCGCCGACGTACAGCTCCACGGGCACGATCCTCATCGAGCAGCAGGAGCTGCCGGCGGACCTCGTCCGCTCGACGGTGTCCACCTACGCCTCACAGCGCGTCCAGGTGATTGCACAGCGGGTCATGACGACCGAGAACCTGATGGGAATCATCGAGCGGTATAACCTCTATCCCGATCTTCGCAAGCGCGAACCGCGCGAGGAAGTCGTCGCGAAGATGCGCAAGGCAACGAGTCTGGAGATGATCAGCGCGGATGTGATCGATCCGCGCAATGGCCAGCCGACGAAGGCAACGATCGCTTTCTCCCTGACCTACAGCAACCGCTCTCCGCAGCTCGCCGCCCAGGTGGCAAACGAGCTCGTGTCGCTCTACCTGCAGCAGAACATCGAGACGAGGGAGAAGACCGCGCAGGATGCGGTGACTTTCCTGCAAAGCGAAAGCGTGCGGCTGAGTCACGACATCGACACCCAGCAGGCAAAGATCGCCGCGTTCAAGCGTAAGAACGCCAACGATTTGCCCGAGCTCACGCAGCTCAATCTCACCGACCTCAACCAGACCCAGAACGAGATCCTGGAGACAGATACGCAGATTCAGTCGTACGAGCAGCAGTTGATCTTCCTCGATTCCCAGCTGGCACAAATCAATCCAACGGCACAGGTCTACGATTCCACCGGCCAGCGCGTGCAGTCCCCGGAGGACCTCCTCAAGTCGCTGCGCAGCCAGTACGCGCGCGATTCGGCGCTCTATGCCCCCGATTTCCCGGACGTAGTGCGGGAGAAGCGGGAGATTGCCGCGCTCGAGAAAAGCGTGCGCGGCGAGAAACCCGGGAACCTCGTCAATGACTATCGGCGGGAGCTCGAGGATGCACAGACGCGCCTCGACGATGCGAAGCATCGATACGCGCCCGATCATCCGGACGTGATTCGCCTGCAGAAGCTCGTCGACTCCCTACAGCAGCAAGTACGGACGGCCGAGAAGATCGCTGTGAGCGGTGCGGCTGCGGCCAGAGGCGGCGGTGTCGCGGGCAGTGCCGCCGCAGCGAGCGCCCGCGCGGTGCCGAATCCCTCGATCTTCGACCCGGATGCCGAGGCGGACAATCCCTCGTACGTTCAGCTGCGGACGCAGCGCGAGGCAGCCGCCAACGAGAAGAAGGCTCTCGAGGACAAGAAAGCGACGCTGCAGGCTCGATACGACGACTACGAGCGGCGTCTCGCACTGACGCCCGCCGTCGAGCGCGCGTACTCGGAGATGCTCCGTGATCTCTCCTCGGATCAGAGCCAGTATGCGGAGATCCGCGGGAAGCTGATGGAGGCCGACATTGCCGACAACCTCGAGACCGAGCGCAAGGGCGAGCGATTCACGTTGATCGAGCCGCCTCTCGTGCCGGAAGAGCCGGCAAGCCCGAATCGCCCGCTCATCCTTGCTTTTGGCTTCCTCGCCGCCTTCGGGATGGCGCTCGGCATGGTCTCCCTGCTCGAGTCCATCGATGGAAGCGTGCGTGGCCGCCTTGACCTGCAGCAGCTTCTCACAGTGCCGCCGCTCGCGACCATTCCGCTCATGCTGACCAGCGTCGATCACGCCAACAGGAGGCGCCGTCGGCGGTACGCCTTGGCCGGAGCGGCAGGCAGCCTCGCCCTTGCGTTGCTCGCGGTGCATCTGCTCTATCGCCCGCTCGATGTGCTCTGGGCGATCGCGCTGCGCCAGCTCGGCGTCGAGACCTGACCAACGAGCGCATTCGACGATGGATCGCACGGCACTCAAGCGGGAACTGTCACGAGGCGTGGCCCGGACGGGCAACGACGGCACATTCGAAGGCACGGACACGCTGTCGCTGCTCAGTCGAATCGTTCCGATCGATCCCGTGGCGCTGGAACGCGAACGAATTCTCCCGCCAGGTGCGAGCGGCCCGCACGGCGGTCCGTACAAAATGCTGCGCACCCAGGTGCTCCGCCGGCTCGACGAGCTCGGTGCGAATTCGCTCGCGGTCATGGGAGCCGCTGCGGGAACCGGCAAGACGCTCACTGCGATCAACCTCGCCATCTCTATCGCGGCAGACCTCGACAGGACCGCGCTGCTGGTGGACCTCGACCTGCGCAAGCCCAGCATTCACCGCAAGCTCGGGCTCGAATGCGACATCGGCATCGAGGATTGCCTGCGGCGCGGGCAGCCGATCAAGGACGCCATGCTGCGGATGTTGGGATATGAGCGCCTGGTGGTCTTGCCGGCGCGCGAGCGCTGCGAGGACTCCTCGGAGCTCCTCGCGAGCAATCGGACGCAGGAATGCATCCGCGAGATGCGCATGCGGTACAAGGAGAGGGTGATCGTGTTCGACCTGCCTCCAGTGCTTCAGGCGGACGACGCACTCGCGTTCTCGCGCCACGTGCAGGCAGCGTTGGTCGTGGTCGGGGAAGGCCGTACACAGCGTGCGGACGTCGTGAAGACCATCGAGTTGCTGCGCAATCTTCCGATCGTCGGAACGGTCCTAAACGGGGCTCGGCAAGCGACACCGGCCTACTATTGAGGCCCGAGCATCCGCGAGCTTCAGCAAGCATCCCGATCGCGCCGATTCTCGAACCCGAGATGAGAATATTGCTCGCCGCCCCGACCTTCGGCGTGCATGGGGGCATCGAGGCCTTCGTGATGGCGCTCGCCGATTGGCTGGGACGCAACACGCGCCACGAGGTCAGGGTCTGCTTCAAGCTCGTGGCCCGGAGGGCCGCCTCGGAGGCCCTGCGCACGCGCTGCGAGCGCTTGCAGCTCGACTATCATTTCGTCCGATCCGCCAGCGTCGAGTTGCTCGCGAATCTGCGGTGGGCCCACGTCGTTCACGCCAACAACTGCTCGCCCGACATCGTGCTGCCCGCCAAGGCGCTCGGAAGACCGGTCATTCTGACGATCCACAACTGGTTCCGAGGTCGTTCCGGGTTGCGGAATCGACTCTGGTACGTATGCAGCCGAATCGCCGATCGTCGAGTTTACAACTCGAACTTCGTGTGGAGCACCTGGGAGCCGGTGCGAGCACTCCGCGGGAGTGAGCGCATGCCCACCGTATCTCATCTTCCGACTGCGACCGTGCCGTTCGAGCTGCGCAGGGGATTTTGCTTCGTGGCGCGATTGATCGCAAACAAGGGACTGGAGAACCTGGTCGCGGCCTATGAACGGGCACATGTCGACAAGGACCTCTGGCCCCTCTATATCGTCGGAGACGGACCGCTCAGACCGTGGCTCGAGAGCTATGTGCGCGAGCGAGTCGTGAGGGGAGTGCACTGCCTGGGATACGTGCCGGAAGAGGAAAAGTTCCGCATCATTGCGGGCTGCAGATGGCTCGTGGCGCCGGCCAATACGCGAGAAGACATGGGCCTCACGCCGATCGAGGCACGGAATGTCGCGGTTCCGGCAATCGTCACCCGCGACGGCGGCCTGCCCGAATCAGCCGGCAGCAGCGCGCTGCTGAGCGAGCCCGGGGACGAGCTCGAGCTCCAAGCGAACCTTGAACGTGCGGCACGCATGGCCGAGGAGGAGTATCGTGAGCGCGCCAACAGCGCCAAACAGTCTCTCAACGGATACTTGCGTCCGCTGAGCGAGTACCTACAGATCTACGACATCCTTGATCGAAAGAGGCGCGGCCGAAGTCGCGAGCGTGGGCTTGCGCGCTGATCGATTGAACACGGTCGCCGCCAGCGTGCCGGTGGGAAGTGGGCCATCATCGAAGCAGGTTGGGAAAGAGTGGCGGAACGGGCGAGGTCGCCGCCGACGCCGGTCCCGCAGCGGCTTGCTCGTTGGCGGTCGCCGCGGCCAGGCAGAGACCGGTGAAAAGCCACCCGTACCCGTTCACCGTCCCGTGCCCGGTGAGCTGCCCATAGAGCAGCTCGACACCCACGAACGCGAACCACAAGATGGGCAGAGGATCGGCCGCGGCGCGCGCGCCCGCCAGGCACACTCGACCCAACCACGCGACGAGAACGATGCGGTAGAGGATGAACATGACGCCCACGATCGGGCCCAAGTCGACGATGTGGCGGGCCCAATCCGTCTCCGCCCAGCCGTGGAAACCGGGGATCGTCACGCCAAGTGTGAGACTGGCATTGCCCGCCAAACCGAGTCCATAACCCAGGACCGGCGTCGTTCCCATCAATTTGAAGAAGTCAACGAAGCCATACAGCGCTCGGCCAAAGATGCCGTACTTGATGACCGCCGATTCCGCCACCGCAGCACGGTTCCAGCGATCGACAAATGTGCTGTACCCTTGAGGGAAGACGATCGGGTAGAGCACGACCGCCAGCGCGGCCAACACGGCCGGCAGCACGATCGCCCGCGTAGAAAGACCCGAGCGCCGGATGACCAAGCCGGACACGAACCCCGCAAGGACGATGATGCCACTGTGCACCATGGCACCTCGACTCTCCCCGACCGCGAGGCAGGTGAGTACGGCGCAGGTGGCGACGATGAGCTGCCAGGTTCTGACGTAGCGTCGTGCAGCCGGCAGAATCCAGAGCGAGAGAACCATGGCGAGGCTGCTGACTGTGAACTCGGTTTGCCCGACGTCGGAGGTGAAGAGACCCATCGGCCGGGTGTGCTCGGCGTCGACCGTCAGGCCGCGAAACTGCTCGGCCACGCTGGACGCGAATCCCACGTTGATGGGTGCGTAAGGCGCCGCACGAAACTGCAGGAACACCAGGATCGCGACCGGCACAGTGAGAGCGAGGGTGAGCTTGATCAGCCGCTCGATGTCGGGGCGCTGGAGCGTCCTCGCTAGAATGAACGGCAGGGGAATGTAGAGGAAATAGTTGCGCCAACCGTACGCCGCCAGGATGGGCCAGTCCTCGATCGTACCCGCGACGCCGGCCGACTGAACGAGGATCAGCAGCAGGCCCACAGTGGCAAATGCGATGCCTGCAACGAGCAGCGGCTGGCGCAGCGGGAGGAACGAGTGCCTGAAGGCGAGTGCGTAGATCGCCACGGCGAGGGGGTCTCGCACGAAAAACAAGATGTCAGCGTGCGAGGGCAGCACCCACTTGCGCAGCGCACCCTCGAAGATCAGCAGCAGATAGAAGAGGGTCGCGAGCGCGACGATCCGTCTGCGCCCCTTTTCCCGGGCCGGTGAGGGGCCTTCCGCAGCGCTCCCGGCGGAGGCTGACAGGCGCATCTGGAGCATGGCGAGTGACGAAATCGAGAATACTGCCGCCAACGCGGCGGCGGGTCAAGCGCACATCCGCGCCTGTCTTGGGACAGAAACATTCGTCGCCGATGCTGCGAGAGTCGAACCAAGAGCGCTCGAACACGTGAAGATTCTGCTCATCGGAAACTATGCTCCTGACGACCAGGAAAGCATGCAGCGCTATGCTGAGCTCCTCCAGAGCGGTCTCTTGCATGCGGGTCACGAAGTGGCCTTCGCGGCTCCGCGCAAGATGCTCAACATCGCAGGTCGGCCGCCGCGGGGGGCTTGGAAGTGGATCGGGTACGCGGACAAGTACCTGATGAGCCCCCCGATGCTGTCTCATGCCGCACGCGGCGTGGATGTCGTTCACATCTGCGACCATTCTAATTCGATCTATGTGCCCACTCGAGGGGCGGTGCCTTACGTCGTGACCTGTCACGATCTCCTCGCCGTCCGCGGTGCCCTCGGTGACGACACGGATTGCCCGGCAAGCACTGTGGGGCGTCAGCTGCAGAAGCAAATCCTGCGCGGTCTGGGGCGGGCGCACGCACTCGCGTGCGTTTCGACCGCCACGCTGCAGGACGCGCGACGGCTGCTGAACGGCTATGCGGGTCAGATCGTTCTTGCGCCGAACGCGTTGAATTATCCCTACGGCAGCATCGACCGCGAGTCGGCGTCGCGGCGCGTGTCCCAAATTCCGGGCCTTGGCGGAGATTGCGCCTACGTTCTGCACGTCGGCTCGAACCTGCGCCGCAAGAATCGCGTCGCTGCCGTCAGGGCTGTCGCGAGCGTCGCGGATTGCTGGGATGGCAGAATCGTGTTTGCGGGTCAGCCCCTCGACCTCGAGCTGCGAGGCCTGGCGAGGGAACTCGGAATCGCTCACCGTATCGTCGATGTCGTCAAGCCGTCCAATGAGCTTCTCGATGCCCTGTACCGATGCGCGCTAGCACTGCTCTTTCCATCGCGCTTCGAGGGTTTTGGCTGGCCGATCGTCGAAGCTCAAGCCTGCGACTGTCCGGTGATCTGCAGCGACCGCGACCCGTTAGCGGAGGTGTCCGGCGGAGCCGCCATCCTCTGCGGAGCAGACGATTACATCGCGCAGGGACGCGCGATCGTGCGCCTGGCGACAAACCCGGCCGCGCGGCGCGCACTCATTGTCGCCGGAGAGCAAAACTCCCGACGCTACAGCCAGAGCACCATGATTGAAATGCTGCTCGCGCTGTATCGCAAAGTCGGCGCTGCCACATGAGCGCGCTCTTTCGGTTGTGTATCGTCATCGCACCGTGGCCCGTGAAGCGCTGGCTGCTTCAGCGCTTGTACGGCTACGAGCTCGACCGCTCGAGCTACATCGGTTTCGCGTGGGTTTTCCCTCGCCGGCTCATGATGGCGCGCAATGCGCAAATCGGCCACCTGACCGTTTGCAAAGGGCTCGAGCTATTGCGGCTCGGAGAATGCGCGAGCATCGGGCGGTTGAATTGGGTAAGTGCCTATCCGCTCCGTCGGCCGCCGCACTTCATCCATCTCGAGGGGCGCAAGCCTGAGCTCATCGTCGGTGAGCACGCCGCCATCACACACCGACACATCATCGATTGCACCGAGCAGGTGATCATCGGCCGGTTCGCCACCCTCGCCGGGTTTCGCACGCAGATACTGACCCACAGCATCGACCTGCGAGCGTGCCGGCAGGATGCGGCGCCGGTGAACATCGGCTGCTACGCGTTCATCGGCACGGCGTGCACGATCCTCGGCGGCACGGTCGTGCCCGATTGTTGTGTCGTGGGTGCGAACGCGCTTCTGAACGATCGCTACGAAGGATCGCACCAGCTCCTGGCGGGAGTGCCGGCCAAGCCGGTCGCGAAACTCGATCCGACGATGAAGTACTTCACGCGTACCGAAGGGTTCGTGACATGAATCTTCTGCAAACGCTTCCATGAGTCGTGCACGGGTCGTCGTGGCGGGAGCGGCGTGGTTCGCGGCATTCAGCGCCGTAGCCGGAACGGCGTCATTCACGCTACCGGAGGCGGCGACTACCAGTGCCGCGGTGTTCGACGGCGGCGGACGATTGGTGAGAACCCTGTGGAGCGGAGAGAAGCACCTGGTCGGCTCAGTCACCGTGACGTGGGACGGCCGGGACGATAACGGCGCTCGAGTCGCGCCGGGATCGAAGTACAGCGCTCGGCTCCTGGTGAGCAACGTTCGCTATATCTGGGAGGGGGTGATCGCCAACACATCCGCGGAGATGTCCGGCCCCCACGTTTATCGGGCCCTCGGGCCGATCAACGACATGGCGATCGATGCCCGGGGCGACGCCTTTTACGTCGTGGGCTATGACGAACAACAGAATGCAATCCACCGCTTCAACACGTCGGACCCGCAGCGTCCCACGTCGCTCGCACACGATGATTACCGTCGGGTGTTTCGCTTCGCGGCGACGGACGGAACGCTCGCCTATTTCGCTAACGTGGGCCTTGCGGCGCCCAAGGGATCGCCGATGCGGGATCCGTCCACGTTCGTGATCGCGCTACGGGTCAACGACGGCGCAGAGTTCAGCTTCACGCACGGCCGCAGTGTCACATCGGGTCTGCATTGGGGAAATCGCTGGGACAGCGTGATCGATTTGGATGACGATGACCTCGACAGCGGAGGCGTCTTCCGTAGCGCACCGAGCGGATTGGCCGTGCAACGGCGGGGGAGGGATCTCTTCGTCGCCCACGCCCTCCGCAACGAGATCCGGGTGCTGGACAAGCGCACCGGAGAGTTGCTCGGTCGGATTGCCGCGGAGCGCCCGACGAGCCTGGGCGTTGCATCGGATGACACACTGTGGGCACTTTGCAGAACGGGCGGTCGAGCGGCACTCGTGCATTTTCACGCTCGCGGCGAGCAGTGGGTCACCGACGCGCGAGTCACTGCGGGTCTCGACGACCCGGTTGCGCTCGGTGTCTCGCCCGTCGACGGGACGGTGGTCGTCGCGGATGCCGGGTCGGAGCAGCTGCGCGCATTCAGCGCACTTGGACGGCCAGTCTGGATCTTTGGCCGCGAGGGTGGGTATCGGTCGGGTGGACCGGAGGTCACGGAGGATAAGCTCTCCCTATCAGCCGGGCCGACGTACGTGGCCTTTCAGAGCGACGGGTCGTTTTGGGTGGGCGATCCGGGTGACGCGCGCGATCTGCATTTCTCGGCCGAGCGCAAATATCTCGATCAGATCATGTACATGCCAGTCTCGTATCATGCTGCCGTCGATCCGGCCAATCCGAGACGTGTATTCGACCGCTTTCTTGAATTCTCCGTCGATTATTCCCGAGCCCTGGGGAAGTCGTGGCGCCTGGTGCGAAACTGGGCGGCCGGGCTGCCCGAATATTATTTTTGGTACCTCGATGGACTGCGCACCGTCGTCACGCTCCGCAACGGCCGGACGTATGGCGTACTCGGACGCGAAGGCGGCAAGATCGCCGACGTTCTCGAGCTGAGCTCGAGCGGCCTGCGCCCGACCGGGACACATCTCGAGGTCGGTGAGCAGCTCTATCCGGACGGATCGATTCGATCGTTCGTCCAGCGCGGCCGCACGTTCGAGGTGTACGTGCGCCGCTTGGCGGGATTCGACGGGTCCGCGAATCCCAGATGGGAGGCACCCGCGCCGCTTGCGGGAGTCGCCTACGTGTTGCCGGCCGATCCTTACTATCATGACGTGCCGCTGGTCGGAGGGGTGAACGAGGCGCGCTTCCCGCAGACGAGTTCCGGCGTCGTCGTCTTCTTCAATCCCGGCGCGTCGAACGGATTCCATCTGGGCGGTGTACGCGCCGGTGAGCAGCGTTGGCTTTGGCGCGCGAGCCCCACGCGCAAGTGGTCAGTGAATCGGGCCGGCGAGATCGTATCGCCGGACGGTAGCTTCGACATCGATCGTGGCGTGCAGTATCCGGGTAACACGGTCGTGACCGCCGGGCGGCAGATCATCTATGGCTATCATGGCGAAGGATGGAACGGGGGTGAGGCCGATCAGTGGATGCATTTCCTCGATGATGGCCAGTTCATCGGGCAGTTCGGCGAGCCAGTCTACGCGAGCAGGAACAGAGTCTCCGCCGCACCGGGCGAGGCAGGCAATGCTTTCAGCCCACAACTCGTCCGGGTTGATGGTCAGTACTATCTTTGGCACAACGATGAGAGCGTTCATGGCGGTGTGCACCGCTGGCACCTCGAGGGTGTCGATGGCATAAGAGTCCTCGAGCACCGTATCGATCCGTGAGTGACTGCCGAGCCCTTCATGCCTGATCGGCCTCTGCCATCCGTCGTCGTCGCCAATCTGAGCGCACCGGAAATCAATCGCCTCGGCGTCGAGCTGGAGCGGCGAGGTGTCCTGCGTCGCTATGTGCGCCCGTACGCGAACAAGGGGCGCCGGTGGGAGCGGGCGATCGAGCGCGTGCCGGGCGTCGGTCGAATCTACGCGCGCACGCTCGGGCGCCGATCTCCGCCTCGCGGACTACCGCTCCACAAGGTCATCGAGGCGGGGATCGCGCAGGACTTTCTAGCGGCGGCGTTCGGGCGTTTGCCGCTCTTCCCGCAGTCGCGCGGACGATCGATTGCTGAATCGCTCACCTTCGCGGCGGAGCGAGCGGTTGCGTGCGCGGCTGGCCGACTGGCCACGGCGGCAGATATCGTGGTCGCTAGCTATGGCACGGGTCGCTGTGCGTTCGAGGAGATGCAGCGCAGCGGGGGCCGTACCGTGCTCAGCTACCCAATCGCTCACAACCGGTATCAGGCGAGAATGTATGCGGAGGAGGCCGCACTCGCGCCGGAGTTCGCGGCAGCGCTTCCCCGCACGAACCGGCTGCCGAGCGAGTATCTGGAACGGCTCGAGGTGGAGTGCGCGCTCGCCGACTGCATTCTCGTGGGTTCGGGATTCGTGCGCGATTCGTTCGTCGCGATCGGTTGCCACGCCGAGAAAATCGCCATCGTGCCTTACGGTGTGGATACGGCACGTTTCGTTCCTCCCAGCACGCCACGAAATGATCGGACGTTCAGAGTGCTCTTCGTCGGCCAGATCGGTCAACGCAAGGGAATGAGCTATCTGCTGCAAGGATACGAGCAGTTCCGCCGCCCGGACTGCGAGCTGCACATCGTCGGCAGCTATCTCCGCGGCCACGAGGTCTACCGGCGATTCACGTCCCTATACCGGCACACGCCCCATTTGCCGCAGAGCGAGCTTCCGGCGCTCTTCCATGAGGCCGACGTCTTCGTGCTTCCGAGCCTGATCGAGGGGATGCCGCTCGTCATCCTGGAGGCGATGGCTTGCGGGGTACCCGTGATCACGACGACGCACGGCCCCGGTGATGTCGTGCGCGATGGCATCGACGGTTTTTTCGTTCCGATCCGTGACTCCGAGGCCATCGCGGCGCGGCTGGAACAGCTGTACCGCGACCGGCAACTTCGTGATCAAATGGGTGCCAATGCCCGTGAGCGCGCGCTGCAGTTCACGTGGGACCGCTACGCGCGCGCGGCGGCTGACGTGGTTCTGAAGCACAAACGCGAGGTCGCCGAGCCGGTCACGGAGTCGCGCGCGAATCTGTCTGTAACATTCGACACGGTAGAATCCGGTCGGAACTTTTGCCCGAGGATTCCGGGCCCGAAACCATGAAGCTTAAGCAGGTTCTAAAGCCGCTGGTCCCAAGGGCCGTGGTCGAGCTTCACCGGCGTCACGCCGCGGCGCGGCTCGATGCGCGATTCGCGCGGATGGCACCGTCCGAGGTATTCACGGATGTCTACAGCAAGCGGTTGTGGGGCGGCGGACGTGACGAGCGTGGCTACTGCTCAGGGGAGGGCAGCCGCAATGAAGCGATGGTCGGTCCTTATGTCGCCGCCGTCCGGAAATTCCTTAGGGAATTTCCGACCAAGCCGGATGTGGTCGATCTCGGGTGCGGGGATTTCCATGTTGGAAAGCAGCTACGGGAAGACTGCGACTCTTACACGGCCTGTGACGTGGTGGCCGACCTGGTCGCGCGCAACGAACGGATGTTCGGGTCGCTCGGTGTCGACTTCCGTACGGTAGATCTGGTCTCGGACGAGCTCCCTGGCGGCGAAGTGGCGATTTTGCGTCAGGTCCTGCAGCACCTCGGCAACGCGCAGATCGCACTCATCGTGCCGAAGCTCTACAAGTACCGCTGGCTCATCCTCACAGAGCACTTGCCCGAGGCCCTGTCGTTCCACCCCAACCGGGACAAGCCAACAGGGCCGGGTGTACGCGTTCGGCACGGCTCCGGCGTCGTGCTGACGGCGCCTCCGTTCAATCTGAGGACGCACGCGCGGACCACTCTTTGCTCCGTACCCGGTGCGCCCGGCGTCATTCTCACCGTGGCGTACCGGCTTCAACTGTGAGGGTTCACTGCGCCATGACGGCCTCGAAGATGTTCTGCGCGAGCCGGAACGACAGACAGGCGGTGCAAGCCGGCGTGGGTTGTGTGAGCTGAATACGGGCGGCGATGTTCCGCTGACGCGGAGTCTCGGGAAGCGACGACGTGGACATCATCTCACGAGCCTGGAAGGCCGCAGCAGTCGGCGGCGCGATCGCCGCAGCTCGAGCGCGCGAACTGCGGCGCGCGTCGAGGCCGCCCGTCTATCTCGACATCGGCGCACGCGGGGGTCTGTCTGCGCGCTGGAAGTTCGTGCACGCGGCGCGCCTCATTCGGCCGGTCTTCGTCGAGGCCGATCCCGATGAAGCCGATCGACTGAAGCGCGAATATCCCGGCGCGTCCGTGATACCGTTTGCCCTCGGCGACGTGGATGGCGAGTCAGCGGAACTCAAGATCACGCGCGAGCCGGGTCGATCCTCCTTGCTGGAGCCCGACACGACGGTGCTCGAGCAATTCGGCGCCGAGCCCTGGGAGGTCGTCAGGCGGGTGCCGATCACGCTGCATCGGCTCGACCAGGTCTGGCCGGTCAAGCTCGCTCCGCCCGACTTCGTCAAGATCGACGTCCAAGGATTCGAGCTCCGAGTGCTGAGGGGATTCGGCGACTTACTGAATCACGTGCGCGGTATCGAGCTCGAAGTGGTGCTGGTGCCCGTCTACCGACAGCAGCCCTGCCTGGGCGAGGTCGTCGATTTTCTCCGCAGCTCGGGTTTCGGGCTCGTACGGCTCGCATCCATGGGTCTGTACGGTGGGCGGGAGATGATCGAGTTCAATGCGTTCTGCGTCCGGCAGGATCGGCAGCGCAGTCCCCATGTGCGGATGTGGAAGGACGTGAACGGGATCGGAAGCCTTCGACGCCTGGTCGTCTGGGGCTATTGAAATTTCCCGCCACGACGCTCGCCATTCTGCGCGCCCTGCCCCGCGCGGGGCGCTCAAAGCGCCATGACGGCTTCGAAGATGTTCTGCGCGAGCCGGGATGACAGATAGGAAGCACCGACGGGCGAGGGATGCGTCAGATCGGTCCGCAGCATGACATAGATGTTGTTCAGCTCTCCGGAGGTACCGGGCGGCGCAAACGAGGGTAGTGGGTACTCGCCGTTCGGGTTGATCCCGATGATGATCGTCGGGCTGCCGAGGACCGCTGGCTGGATCGCATAGGTTGGATCGAGTGAAATCGTCGGGAGGCCCGAACCGCTCGTGTAGCCGTTGCCCTCGGAGAAGGGATAGATGACGCTGAGCGCCCCGCTCGAATTGAGCGTAGACGCGAGAAGCAGTCCAGAGCCGGAGCCACCGCTCGCCGCGACATCCGGGGCCTGCGCGTACTGTCCGCCATCAATGATGGGGATGCTTGCGATGCCGCCGTATCCGCCGCCGCCGCCGCCGTTCGTGTTGCCAGGCTTGTAGGTCGCGGTGGTGCCCGGGCCGGGAGTGCCGCCCGTGAACCACTGCAGATTCGTCACGTCCCCGGTGGCACCCGAGGAGTTGAGCCAACCGGTGCCCATGAGGACATCGATGTACACCCAGGGGCCTGCGATCTGCTGGATCGAGTTCTTGTGCACCTGTGCTTTGTAGAGAAAATCCCCGAGCCCGCTCGTGTTCGTCGCCGGACTCGCGACGTAAGTCGAGTCGGACATGGGGGGGACCGGACAGAAGGGCGCCGTGACTACGATCAGGCACTCTGGCTGTGCAGCGCGCAGGCCCTGCATATATCCGAGTACGGCGCTCTCGTAGACGGAGCGCGACGGCCAAACGATCTCGCTCGGCGAGCCGGTCAGATCGCCGTAGTCATTGAGTCCAGCCATGATCAGGTAGATGGTTGAGCCGTCGGCTGCGTGTCCCGGCAGCCGGTCATTCAGATTGCCGAGATCGCCGCCCGAGTTGTAATACCCCGTGCCTCCGATGGAGTCCACGGCGACCTTACGGATCCCGAGACGCGCCCCGATTTCGAGCGCGATGGCACCGCCACCGTAGCTGGCCGACTCAACCTGCAGGTACGAGTCACCCACTACGGTCAGCTGCGGCTCGGCCTGATCGTCCACCGCAACGACCGTGTCGTCGGGACCGATCTTGATGTAGGCGGCGTTGAGCCCCGTCTGCAGCCAGATGTCACGCATTGCGGCCGACCCGAAATTGATCACCACAGTGCCCGCCTCCCAGCCACCGCCCAGGCCGCGGGAGCTGGACAGAACCTTGGATGGCACCAGCTGACCGTCGACGATGAGACTCTGGATCGCGCCGAAAGGACTCCCCTCTACCGCGACGCCCGTGACCTCCACGACCGGCGCGTCGGTCGTGAGCCTCAGAATGGTCGGGGAGGTCGTGCTTCGCGCAATCCCCTTGCAGGAATAAGGTCGATTGACGGCAAGACAGGGGTATCCGTTGACGGTCGGGCTTCCCGGAAGCGACGCCGTGTACTCGTTGCGGACCGGGCCACCGAGCATCGCACTGGACGCTGGAAGGATCACGCCGTTGCCCAAGGTGGTTCCGGCAGTCTGGCCCTCGGTCAGGAGGCCCACCCAGGAAATACTCGGAACGGCGGCTGTCGCGGGGGGTAACGCAAAAGTTGGCGATGCGTTCTCGGCAAGGTACGACTGCAACTGCGCCATCGTCGCACTCAACGTCGAGGCGGCTGACGATGAGCTCGAAGCGGCCGAGGAGCTCGCCGAGCTGGAAGAGCTCGATGAACTCGCCGAGCTCGAGGCGCTCGACTGCGGTGCCGCGGCGCTGTCGCTACTCGATGCTGTCGTCCCCGAGGGCCCATTGGAGTTCGCGCTGGTTCCGCCACAGGCGGCAACGAGAGCAGAGCCAGCCGACAAGCCGGCAAGTCGCAGAAAATCGCGGCGATGACACGGGCTCAAGCGCATTCCTCGTACGAAGAGCACGAATGGTCATCGCCCCACGCTGGTAAGGCTTCGCGGCCGCAAAGACTCGCTCCGCCGCGCGGCTCAACCGCTTCCGTCATCGCGTCTGCTCGTGCGCGCTCTGCAGGCCGACTCGCTCGGGATTGACACCGGACGCGGATCGTGCTGCGGTCGCGGTCGTGTCATGCGCCTGAGTCGCCTGAAGAGTCTTCAGCAGCGACCTCACCCGCGCTCGCGCATCGGCGTCGTCGCCGCCAGACCGGAGGAAATACTGCCGTAGAATGAATTCGAAAGGCCCTCCGATGAGAAGTGCAGTACCGTGCAGTCGGACCAGCGTCTTGAATCCGCGGGGACTGCGCAGACAGGTGCGGAGTCCAAACCAGTGGCTCGCGCTCCTGTATTCGCGCTTGAGGTCGAAAGCCAAGTTGAGCCGCTCACGGACGGCTCGCAGTTGGGGTTGAAGCTCGGGCTGCTGCGCGATTATCTCGCGCTCGATGGCGTCTGCCGCCCTGAGGGAAATGTAGTCGTTGACCTCGCGCTCATCGATCCAGAAGAAGGCGGCCTGTCCGCGAGACACCGTCTCCAGTATGCGTCGATGAACGCACAAAGGTTCGTCGACGTACCAGGGCCGAATTCCGGTCGCGAGGAGCAGCATGCCGAACAGTACATCCTCCGCCGTAGTGCGGCTGAGGGCCATGTCGAACTTGAGCTCGGGATGCTCGAGGTACAACCTGCGTGCGACGACCACGGCGCTGCCCATGGCAACGGGAAAGCTGTGCAAGAAGTGCCAGGCTTTGAAGCCGGTATCCGTCAGTGCGTTCAGATGGCCGAGAGGCCCTGAACTGCGGACGCGGAGCTCGCCGCCCAGCGTTCGCATGAAGTCCGTCCTGGCGAGGAACACCTCCGTACTGGGATGGCAGACCGCAGCGCCGTGGATGCACGCCAAGTACTGCCGTTGCCACATATCGTCGCAGTCGAGAAATGCAACGTAGTCGCCGCGCGCAGCATCGATTCCGGCATTCCGCGCAGCACATACCCCGCCGTTTTCCGGCAGTGCGAGCACGCGCCCGCGGCTGGATAGCACGGGATCGCGGGCGACCATCTGCCTGAGCAGTTCTGGCGTTCCATCGGAACTTCCATCGTCAACCAAGAGGAGTTCGTAGTCGCGGAACGTCTGATGAGCAATGCTCGTGATGCACTGCTCGACGATCCACCGACGTTCACGCAGCCGATAGCAGGGAACGATGATCGAGAAGATGGGGGGCAACGGCGTATGAACCCGGGCCGGGCAAGGGATAAGCGCGATCGTCCATTAGCCTCATGACAGTAGAATGACGCGCTGGGTCGCATCCCAGCGGCGAGCTTGCGTGCATCGTGGCGGTCGCGCGGGAGGCGGTGGCAGGCTCCGGCGGCAGAAGGTCAGTCAGCGCCGGTGGCCGCGGGTTGGTGCCGGTAGAGAAAATAGACGACGTAGAGCGTCCACTGGATCAGGGCATTCACGATGCCAATCCAGATAACCCCGGAGACGGTGCGCAGCGGCAGCAGCGCGATCGCCAACAGCTGACCGACGGCCATACACGGGATCGCGATTGCCGGTGGCGCGACCGTGCCGCGCGCGGCTCCCAGCTGGAATGCTGCGGCGCCGAGTACCGCGAGGGCGCTGCAGAGGCTCATGAGCACGGCTTCGTGTTGCGACCCGGCGTAGTGATGGCCTAGGAGTGCGACCGCGGCACCTGGGAATGCCGCGATCGCGAGTACGGTTACGGTGCACACCGCAACGAGTGCGAGCTGGGCCTGGATGTAGCGCCTCCGGACTCGCCGCGGCTCGATCGAGGGAACGCGCGCGAATCGCGGCACCGCGACGACATTGAACGCCGTGCCGAACACGGTGAGTATCATCGCGAGCCGGCCGAGCGCGCCGACGGTGGCAACGCCTTGCTCGTGTCCGAAGAAGGAAATGAGCCAGGTCGCTAGTTGGCCCGAGAACGCGTAATAGAATGCGTCGGGCATGGTGCGGCGCAATTGCGCTCTGACACGAGCGCGAATCTCAGGCTCACCGGGCTCTCGCCAGTCGGCCCACCGATCGGCGAGCTTGCGCAGGCGCAGGTTGCTCCACCACTGCGGAGCCGATGCAACGAGGAGCGCGATCCACGCGTAAGGCAACGCTGTCAGCGATAGGACGAGCAGGGCGGCCCGCGAGGCATTTGCGCGCACTTGCAGGCCTTGCACGGAAGGCAGCGCCTGATGCAAGCGAGGAACGATCTCAAGAAGCTGTCCGGACACCGTCGCGAGGAAGAGCGGTACCAGGGACGCGGGCACCGCCGCCGATTCCAGCCACGAGCCGCCCTGGCGATGGACCAGGAAGCCTATCAACGGTACGGCAACGAATAGTGCGGCGCCGGCAAACCGCCCGCGAAGCGCGAGGCCCGTGGCAATGACTCTTCCGAGCTTGGCTCGATCCATCCACACCGCACCCCCGAGCGCGAGCATGCTCCCGCTCACGCCGCCGTCGGTGAGCACCGTCATCATGCCGAGGCCGGCCGTGGCAATCGTGTAGAACGCGTACTGTCGCGGGGGCAGAAATCGAATGACGAGTATGCCGGCCGCAAATCCCAGTCCCTGCACGAGAATCTGCGCCGCAGTGGTGGAAAGTCCGGAGCGGAACCACTCCGCTGCGCGCCGGCCGCCGAAGAAGGGCTCTGGAAGCATGCGCCGTAGCACGGCGTGGGAGCGGGCAAGGCCTACCGAGAGACTCAAAGACCGCGCCCTCGTTGACTCGCCGCGCAGCAATTGGAGAGCGCCTATGCGGTGACGCGGTTGCGCTGCCGAGCCCCGACGATTCGCGCGGGATTGCCCGCGTACACCTTCCACGCTTCGAGGTCCTTGCTTGCAACGGCACCGAGACCTAGCACGGCGCCCTCATGCAGCGTGACGCCGGGTAGCACGCACGCGCGCGCGCAGACCCACGCGAATCGACCCAAGGAGATTCGCGCGGTCGTCATGGGAAATGCAGGATCGTCGAAGTCGTGCGACGCCGTGCAGACGTACGCCTGCTGGGACACGATCGCGTAGGGCCCGAGATGGACTTCCGCCGCGTTGTAGATCACCGCGTCGTCGCCGATTGCGGCACCCTCGTCGCAGCGCAGGTTCCACGGCGCCCAGATGCGGCTTTTCGGATAGATGTGGCAGTGCGGGCCGAGCTGCGCTCCGAAACAGCGGAGCACGGAGCTGCGCCACGCATGCAGCGGACGTGGAGTCGGACGGAAGAGAAGCGCACACACGATCCCCCAGAGCGCGCGTCCGGCGCGATTGCGCAGGGTGGTCTGCGCAACCAGGAATGGGTGCTTGGCTAGGACGTCCATCAACCGGGCGCCGGATTGTTATGCGGACGTCACAATGTAGGACACGAGTATGGCGGTTTCGTGATGCGGCCGTACACGCCCGCAGCCCACCGAGCTCTCAGAGCGGACGCAACCGTGCGCCCAGGTGCACGAGCAGACGGTGCGACAGCGCTGTAGGGAGCGCGCTCGACGCCCTTTCCAGCGTCTCCACGAGACGCCGTGGCAAAACTCGGAGCATCGGCTCGAGCTTCACGTGGCCGATGGTGAGAGAGTTCGTGAAAAGGAGAAGTTTCTCAACTTGCAGGCCCGCCTTCGCAGCGAGGTCTTGGAGCTCCTCCGCCCGCAGCAGAAAGAGGTGGCCGTCCGCGTCGGGCCGGAACTGAATCGCTTCGAGGGCCGCAGGATCGGTGATCTGCGAGAACGGCGGAAGCGTGTTCCGGAAGTACCTTCCGTTAGGCGTCGTGACGATGATGCATCCGTCGGGCCGTGCGAGTTCGCGCAACCTCCGCAAGAAGTCATCCGGGTGCGCCACGTGCTCGATGACTTCCGTCGCGAGAATGGCATCAAAGCGTTGCGGAAAGCTGAGCTCGAAGATGTTGCCCGGAACGAAGCTCACGCGGCCGGCTTCGTGCTTCAACCTGACGTAATCCGCGAGCTCCTCGCGCAGGTCATTCCAGGTCACATCGAAACCCATCTCGGCCAACAGAAGCGAGAAGTTTCCCTGTGCGGCCGCGACGTCGAGAACGGTGGCACCCGCCGGCAGACCGGCAGATTTCAGGAGCTGGAGCGTCCGGTCGCGCCGGTTGGCATACGCATACGTGTAACCGAGGTGCGCACGCTTGCCATAGAGCTCAAGTTGATCGTAATCGAAGGAGGTCCGCCAAGAAGGGGGCCAATCTCGTCGGGGAGAGAGTTGCTTCATCGGTATCGCGCAACCCGCAGCTACCGCCCACCAGGGTCGTATGGTCCAAGGGAGTCATTCACCATAGGGCGTATTGATGGCGATTCCGTGAACTGCGATGTCCTACGCGACCGACGTCCGTCGCGGCGGCGCCCGGCGCCGCGGCTCGGCGTGGTGCTCGAGCGCATCGAGCAGGCTCTCGGCGGCCGCCTCGACATTGAACCGCGTGGCGAAAGAGTCGAACGCCTTGAGGGCCATGTGATGGCGCTCTTCCGGGCCGAGTCCGGCCCAAGTCTGCAGCATCTCGATCGTGCCCGAGAGGGTGTCATCCGCAGCGAGGCCGGCCCCGTCCTCGACGACTTCGCGCCAAATATTCACCTTGTTCGAGATGAGGACGGGCGTGCCACAGGCGAGCGATTCGGCGACCGCTATGCCGAAGTTCTCCTGGTGCGAGGGGAGGACGAACGCCTCTGCAGCCCGCAACGCGCCGATCTTGGTGTCGTCGCGGATCATACCCGTCCAGGTGATGGCGCCGGCTACTCCGAGGCGCTCGGCAAGGCGGGTCAGTCCGCGCTGGAGCCCGGCCTGGTCGGGCCCTGCGATCACGAGCTGCAGGGCCGGATCGAGGCGGCGAACAGCCGCGAGTGCCTCGATGAGGAGGTCGCAGCCCTTCTTGGGATGGATACGGCCGAGGAAAAGTAGGAAGCGCTTCCCGCGCAGGCGCGGAAACTGGCGCAGGAATAATTCGCGCTGGAGCACGGGATCGCCCGCAGGCTCGGGAACGCCATAATTGACTACCCACTCATTCGCGCGATAGAGAGAGAAGCTCTCGCGCGCGAGACGCCGCTCTTCTTCCGACGTGAACAGCACCGCGCGCGCGTCGCGCAGCACGCGATATTCCCCCCAAGGCCAATACAGCAGCTTTTTCAAGTGCTTGAATGGATATTGACGCTTGAACCACGGATCGAGCATGCCATGGGTAAACACGTAGTACGGCACCCCTGAGCCGCGCAGCGCGCGCCGCGTGCAGAGGCTATGGTGCTGCCAGATGCCATTGACGACGACAGCGTTGAAGCGGGACGCATTGTTCCTGAGCCACCTGAAGAGCTCCGGGGCGTAGCCGTATTTGAGGTAGGACGGCCCGAGACAATGCACCGGGCAGGCGTACTCCCCAATCCAGGAAGGATCGGGGTACTCGGTCACCACGATTTCCACGTGCTGGTGGAGCTTCGATGCCACCGCCGTGAGCTGCTTGACCGCCTCCCGAGGTCCGCCCGACCGCGGATCGATCGATCGTATGACATGTAGATAGCGGATCGTCATCGACCGCCTTGGAGGTGACAAGCTTCTGACATAAAACCCTCCTACGATGCTTCCCCTTGCACGACGATCGATGTGAACGAGAACGGGAGGAGTAGCTCGTGGGAAACGATACCAAACGGCTGCTCGTCGTCGCGCTCAATTTCGCACCGGAGCAGACGGGAATAGGAAAATACGTCGGCGACATGACGGAATGGTTGACGTCGCACGGCATCTCGGTTCGTGTGGTGACCGCTCCTCCCTATTACCCCTATTGGTCCGTGAAGCCCGGCTACTCCGGTGCCCGCTATCGCAGGGAGAATGTCGCAGGCGCTCACGTCTATCGGTGTCCGATCTGGGTGCCGCGCTGTCCGTGCGGGCTCACACGGATCCTGCATCTGCTCTCCTTCGCCCTTTCCAGCCTCCCGGTGGTTCTCTGGCAGGCACTGGTCTGGCGGCCGCACCTGATCTTCGTCGTCGAGCCGCCACTCGGCGCGGCTCCGACGGTCCGTCTGGCCGCGGCTCTCTGCGGCGCGCGCTCGTGGTTGCATGTCCAGGATTTCGAGATCGACGCGGCATTCGATCTCGGCTTGCTGCGCGCGCCACGCCTGGGACGCGCGATCCTGGCGATCGAGCGCTGGCTGATGCGCGGTTTCGATCAGGTGTCGACCATCTCGGAATCGATGCGCTCGAAGCTCCGCGCCAAGGGGGTCCGGGAGGACCGCATCGTATCGTTCCCGAACTGGGTGGATACCGGCAGCATCCGGCCAATCGAGGCGCCGATTGCGCTGCGGGCTGAGCTTGGAATCGATCCGGGTACCCATGTGGTTCTCTATGCGGGGAACATGGGCGAGAAGCAGGGACTCGAGATCATCCTCGATGTGGCCCGCTTGTTCCGCGAGGACCCCAATGTCCTTTTCCTGCTCTGCGGAGACGGAGCCGCGCGCTCGCGGATAGCCCGCGCCGCAGCGGTCTTGGCGAACGTGCGGCTGATTCCACTGCAGCCACTATCCAGGCTGAATGAGCTCCTGAATCTCGCTGACGTTCACCTGCTGCCGCAGCGCAAGGCCGCCGAGGATCTCGTCTTGCCGTCGAAGCTCACTGCGATCATGGCGAGCGGCCACCCGGTCGTCGCCACGGCGCGCCGCGAATCGGACGTTGCACGCTGCGCTGCAATTGGCGGCATCGTGGTGAGCCCCGGTGATGTCCGCGCCATCGCGAGTGCCGTGAGACGGCTGTTGGCAGACGACGACTTGCGCCTTCAGCTCGGTGCAACGGGCCGTGCCTACGCGCTCCAGAACTGGGAGCGCGAGAAAGTGCTGCGGCAGGTGTTCGCCCGCCTTCCGACGCTCGCAGCTACGGCCGCTCGCGACGACGATGATGATGGCGGGACTGCATCGGCGCCGCTTGCGATCGCCATCCCCGCGGCGGTTGCTGGACCGGTTCCGGCAACGAGTCTGACGGATGTCTAGCAATACGCTGTCGGTTGAACGCTGGCCCCAGGCCGCGCGCGTCGCGTGGGAGCGCTGGCCGCTGCTCGCCGTGGCGGCGCTCGCCGCCGTGGTGGTGACCATCCTGTTCCACAGGACACTCGACTACCTCTATGCCAACTGGCACCGGGAGGAATACAGTCACGGCTTCCTGATTCCGCCTCTCAGCGCGTATCTCGTCTGGCGGCGCCGCGCGCTTCTCCAGCGCGTGTCGCGGGAGGGCTCCTGGGCGGGCTTCGTGCTGGTCGTGCTCGGCATCTCGCTCTATGTCCTCACCTTCTTCGCAACGGTCGTCGGCGCAGACGCCTACGCGCTGGTGGTCGTCATAGCGGGATTCGCGCTCGCGGTCCTCGGTTGGCAGGGTTTCAGAGTCGCGCTCGTTCCAATTGCGCTGCTGCTCCTCATGAACCCCCTGCCGACGTTCTGGTACAACAATCTCTCCTCGGAGCTGCAGCTCGTCTCGTCCCAGCTCGGCGTCGCGATCATGCGCGTGTTCGACGTGAGCGTGTTCCTCGATGGCAATGTGATCGATCTCGGAGATTACAAGCTGCAGGTTGCCGAGGCCTGCAGCGGGCTGCGCTATCTGTTCCCGCTCATGACGCTCGGGGCCGTGATCGCCTATCTGTACAAAGGCAAGCCCTGGACGCGCTGGCTCGTGTTCGTCTCCTCCTTGCCGATCACGGTCCTGATGAACAGCATCCGTATCGGGATCATCGGCATACTCGTGGATCGCTTCGGCATTGCCCAGGCCGAAGGGTTCCTGCATCAGTTCGAGGGCTGGGCGATCTTCATGGCCTGCGTCGGGCTGCTCCTGCTCGAATGCCGGCTGCTGCTCCGTGTGACGGGCGATCCGCGTCCGCTCATGCAGGTGATTGCATTCGAGGGACCCGCCGTACGCGTCGTGGTTCGGCCGAAGGGACCCGAGGGCTCGGGAGCGGCAGGTCACGGACCGCGCGGGCGACTGCTGCCGGCGGCATCGGCAGCGCTGGTCCTGATGCTCGCGATTTACCCGGTGCACGCGCTGCCGCAGCGCACGGAGATCAAGCCGCAGCGCCTCGATTTCAGTGTTTTCCCCTCGCATATCGGTGGGTGGATCGGGCGGCGATCGACACTCGAGCCCGTTTACCTCGATCAGCTGAAACTCGACGACTATCTGTTGGCGGATTTCGTGCGGCCGGGCGCATCGGCCGCTCTGGCGGAGCCGGTCAATCTCTATGTCGCCTACTATGCCTCGCAGCGCACCGGTGAGGCGGTGCATTCGCCGAGCTCGTGCCTGCCCGGGTCGGGGTGGCGGATCGAGCAGTTCGAGCAGCGCGATGTCCCGGGCGTGCGACTGCGGACCGGACCATTGCGCGTCAATCGCGCGGTCATCGGCAAGGGCACGGACCGGCTCCTCGTGTACTACTGGTTCCAGGAGCGCGGACGGGATCTCACGAACGAGTACCTGGTTAAGTGGTACCTCTTCGACGATGCGCTGCTGCGGGATCGCACCGACGGTGCGCTCGTGCGTCTCGTCACCCCGTTGCGAGATGGCGAGGTGCCGGGAGGCGGTGATGCGCGGCTCGCGCAGTTTGCCGCGGCCGTCGTACCGGTGCTTCATCCGTACATCCCGGAATGACCGTGACGGCGCTCAATCCCGTCCATCTATTCCTGCTCGCGGCGACGGCGAGCATGCTGATCATCCCGCCTTTGTGGCGGCTCGCGCCCCGGATCGGACTGGTGGACGTGCCGGACGCGCGCAAGGTCCACCTCATCCCCGTGCCGCGTGTGGGAGGCTGGGGCATCACGCTCGGCAGCCTGATTCCGCTCGTGCTGTGGGCGCGCGACAATCCGCTGTCGCAATCTTTCATCGCCGCAAGCCTCATCGTGTTCGCCTTCGGCGTGTGGGATGACCTGAAGGATATCGGTCACTGGACGAAGTTTCTCGGGCAGCTCCTCGCTGCCGGCGTGGTCGTGTACTACGGCGGACTCTACGTCTCGACGCTTCCATTCCTTTCCGTTGAATTGAATCCGGCGATCGGGAAGCCATTCACGGTGGTCGCGCTCGTCGGCATCATCAACGCCGTGAATCACTCCGACGGGCTCGACGGGCTCGCCGCCGGGGAGTCGCTCTTGAGCCTGATCGCCTTCGCGATTCTCGGCTATCTCGGCGACAGCCGATTCGTTCTTGGCGTCGCGCTCGCAGCAATGGGCGGCATTCTGGGCTTTCTGCGCTACAACAGCTACCCGGCGCGAGTGTTCATGGGCGACGCCGGCAGCCAGGTGCTCGGATTCACGGTCGGCTTTCTAGCCGTGTATCTCACCCAGATCGGCGATACCGCCGTAAGTCCGGCGCTGCCTCTGCTCGCTCTGGGAATCCCGCTCGCGGACATCCTCGCCGTGCTTTATCTACGAATCCGCGGCCACATGCATTGGTTCCGGGCCACGCGCAATCACGTCCATCATCGCCTCCTCGATTTGGGCTTCCGCCACTACGAGACTGTCACGATCATCTACTCCGTCCAGGCGTTTCTCGTGGTGAGCGCGGTGCTGCTGCGCTACCAGGCAGATCTTGTAGTCATCGCGGTCTACCTGGGCGTCGTCGCCGGGCTGTTCGGTGCGCTCACCCTGGCTGAGCGGGTCGGCTGGCAGCGGGACCGCGGGCCCCACTCCGATGCTTTGCGGCGAATTGCCGGGGCGATGAGACCGCTGGAGCGCGCGAAGCTCGCGCACCAGGCGCCCCGGATCCTGATCTCGCTCGCAGTTCCCGCATTCATGCTGCTCGGGTCGCTCTGGGTGGCGCGGGTGCCGCGCGACATTTCACTCGTGTCGGCGCTCCTTGCCGCCCTTCTCGTGGTAGAAGTCGGACGTGCGCGAGCGAGTGGCTCGACGCTCGTGCGACTCGCGGTCTACGTCGCAGCCGTCTCCTCGGTTTATCTCATCGTCAACTATCCCGGCCCCGTCACACAGCGGCCCGTACAGCTCGCGACGCTCGCTCTTGTCGCGTTGCTCGCGCTCGCAATCGGCGGTTACGTCCGCTTTGCCTCTGAGGACGCGTTCGGGACGACGCCAACTGACTACCTGATCCTGTTCGTCGTCCTCGCTCTGCTCGTATTCGGCAGCCTCGACATCGGTCCACGGGGGCTCGTCGAAATCGTGGTGTATGCGATCGTGATGCTCTACAGCTGCGAGGTGCTGATCGGTCTTGCGCGCAGGCGCTGGAGCGCCCTGCACCTGTCAGCCCTGGCGAGCCTCACCATCATGGCCGTCCGCGGCGTTCTGTAGTCGCCGCCCCCGGGCCTCAGCATCCAGCCCGTACGACCACTGTCACGCGCTCGTCATACGGGCTTCCTAGAGTTTGAAGTTCGTATAACAGGAACCCCCCGGCAACGGACCAGCGCGCCATGCGATCACACAGGTCTCGAGCGAGTTTCGTCGCGCGCGCGGGATGGCTCACGTGCCTGGTGCTCGCGAGCATGCCGCGGGTGCACGCCCAATCGCAGCAAGGCCCCGCGCCCAGCTGCACGAGCATTCCTTGCACCTCGGTGCAAGCGGTTGCCGCATCGAGCCAGGGAGTCCCGCTCGATTTCCAGTTGACGATCAGTGCGTCGGGCACCTACGCCGTAACACTGTCGGATCTCGGGGCGGCACTGCCTCAGAGTCTCGGCGGTCCGGCGGCGCTCGCGGATGTGGCGCTCGCGATCACCGACAGCAGCGGCAGTCTCGTCGCGGGAGCGACGCTCACGGCGCCCGGCACAGCGACGTTCATCGCGACCGCGGGTACCTACGACATACACGTGACTGGAAAGCCCGGCCCCAACTCGACCGGGACCGGCGTGAATCCTGCCTCTGGTCCCGTGAGCATCGTCGTCACGGCGAACGCCGGCCAGACCCAGGTCGCATCGTTCACGGGGGCGCTCGCGCTGCCTCCCAATGCCGCCGTGCCGAGCGATGATGCCGTCCTGAGCGACACGTTCACGGTGAGCGCTCCCTGCACGAGCTGCGAGATCACCCTGACCGATCTGCAGATGCCAAGCGCGCTCTCCAATGCCTTCGTCGCCATTCTCGCGCAGGGTTCCGGCGGCGAAGGGATTGTCGGGGCGGTCGCGCTTTCAACCAGCAATCCGCCCCCGAGCGGTAACAACTCGGTGACGAGCACGACCTTCGGCCTGACGCCCGGCGTCACGTATCAGATCTTCGCAGTCGGGGAGGCGGGCAGCGGTGCGAGCGCCGGCCTGTACAGCGTGATCGTGTCGCCGAGCGGCGGGGGTGCGCCGGTCTATGGAGCCAAAGTAGTTCCCGTCGGCTTGGTCACACAGCTCGGTCCGGCGGTGAACCTGAACACCGGGCTCTATACGCTCACGCTCACGGATCTCGATGTTCCCAACGCGCTGCAGCAGGCGAGCGTCGTGGTGGTTGCGGACGGGCTCGGGTATGCACCGGCGATCGCAGTGCCCACGTCGGGCTCGAGTGGATCGTCCTCGTGCTCAGGGTCGGGCTCGAGCACCTCGCCGCTGACCAACTGCGCGTCCCTCAACGTCTCGACCCCCGGTACCTACGAGGTCTTTGCATCGGGGACGCCCTCCGGTGGTACGGCCGGGGGCGCCGCTGGAAGCTACGCGGTCACCCTTCAGAGCCAGAGTGGCGGTGCCCCAGCGCTCGCCGTCGCGCGAGCGGTCGTGGCGCCCGGTGCGACGCAATCTGCCTACAGTTACGACACGACCCTGACCGCCGGCGGGAGCTATACGCTCGATCTCACCGACTTTGCGTTTCCGGCGCAGTTCACCTCGATCGAGGCGCTGGTCGCCCAGGACGGCGCCGCGCTGGGCGCGTCTTTGCCGGCCGTTGGTACGCAGAGTATCACGGCGCAGTCGGGTCCCCTCTCGGTGCTCGTTTTTGCGACGCCTGACCCGACCAATGGGAGCCTCTTCGGTGCGCAACTGACCGCGAGCGGCTCGAACTCCCCCGCTTTCGCTGTGACGCAAGGCGTGGGGACGGCGTTCGCGGCGACGCAGGTGTCGATCACGACGCCCGGCTCGTATCAGGTCTCGCTCACCGACCTCGACTTCCCCGCACAGTTCGCCACGCTCGGTGTCGCGGTCACCCAGGGCGCGAACAAGATCGGATACGTCTACGGCGGCGGACAGCTGCCGCCGTTCGCCGCGACCGCCGGCAACTACACGATCAACGTCGTCGCCGTTCCGGGTGGCACCGACCAGGCCGGCCTCTACGCGATGGCGCTCGCGACGGCTCCCGCCCCCCCCACGGTGACTCTCAGTACCGATGAGACTTCCGTCGCATCGGGCGGAACGGTCCACATTCTGTGGAGCAGCCAGAATGCGAGCTCGTGTGCGGCCTCGAGCTCGCCGACCGGCGGAGGGTGGAGCGGCAGCGTCGCTCCGGACGCGAGTGGCACCGCGACGAGCGGCGCTCTGACGGTATCGACTACCTTCACGCTCACCTGCACGAACGCGGGTGGAAGCACGGCAGCAACCGCGACCGTGAATATCAGCAGTGCATCGGGTAAGGGTGGCGGAGGGACGATGAGCTCCGAGCTCCTGGCACTGCTTGCGGGATTGGTCGCCAAGCGCGTTCTCAGCGCTCGCCGAGCGTCCAACACGGAGGAGACGCACCCATCATGAAAAAACGGATCGTCGCCGCGGCGATCATTGCGATCGTGCTCGGCGCGGTGCTCGTGGGCTGTGGGGGTGCGGAGGCGCGGCGTGCGAGTCACGTCGCACGCGGGAAGACGTACTTCGAGCACGGCGATTTCGGCAGGGCGAGCGTCGAGTTCCGCAATGCGATGCAAATTGCCCCAAAGGACCCGGAATCGCTCCTCTGGGCTGGCCGCACGGCCGAGCAGCTCGGCCGACTGCGAGATGCCGCCGCGTTGTACCAATCGGTGCTCGAGCTCTCGCCGGACGACGAGCCGGCCGAGGTCGCCCTCGGACGCTTGTACGACTTCGTGGGCGCCACGAAGCTCGCCCTGAAGCTCGCCGATTCCGGTCTCGCCAAACACCCGAACGACGCGGACCTGCTCGTCGTCCGTAGTTCGGCGAAGGCGCGGCTCAAGGATGCGAAGGGCGCTCGCGTCGATGCGGAGCGGGCGGTGCAGCTCGATCCGCTCAACGAGCGCGCCGTCGCACTCCTCGCCGCACTCGATCGAGACGAAGGACAGGTTCCGCGCGCCGCTGCGCTCCTGCGCACGACGCTGCAGAGGCTCCGGCACTCGCGCGACCTGCGCGAAGTCCTTCTCGATCTCGATGTGAAGCTCGGGAATTTCGCGGAGGCCGAGCGCGAGCTCGATGGACTGATCTCCGATGCACCCTCGGGGCTGCGCTACCGGAGCGAGCTCGCGCAGCTCTATCTGCAAACCAACAGACCCGATGATGCGCAGAGGACGCTCGAGAACGCCGTGAAGGCGCTCCCGCACAGCGACCAGGCCAAACTCATCCTCGCCGACTTCATGAGCACGAACCGCACGCGTGAGGACGGCGAGCGCTTGCTCCGGTCGTACATCAGCCAGGATCCCGGCGATTACCCACTGCGACTGGGGCTCGGATCGTTGCTCGAGCGCGCGCAGGCGATCGATGATGCCGTAGCGGTCTACAACGAGATCGTCGAGCGCGATGGCGATGGGCCCGATGCGATCACGGCCCGCGAGCGAATCGCGCGCCTCGAGCTGGTTCACGGTCGATCCGATGCGGCGCAGGCACAGGTCGCGGCCGTGCTGCGGATCAATCCGCGCGACGACGAGGCGCTTGCCCTTCGGGGCAGTCTTGCACTCGAGCGCAACGACCCGCTGGCCGCCATCACCGACCTGCGCGCGGTCGTGCGCGACGAGCCGGGCTCGACCGGTGCGCACCGCCTGCTCGCCCAGGCGTACCTCATGCACCACGAGCCGCTGCTCGCCGAGGACGAGCTGCGCTCTGCCGTCGAAAGTGCGCCGAACGACGCCGGACTGCGAATCGATCTCGCCGATTTCTATGCCCGCTCGATGCGCGAGCCGGACCAGGGAATCAAGATCCTCGAGGGCGGCGCAAAGCAGCTGCCGGAGAATGCGGCGCTGCGTGCGGCGCTCGTGCAGGCCTATCTCGCAAACGGCAACCGCGCGTCCGCACGCAAGGCTGCGGAGGATTTCACGGCCATGCTGCCGGAGGCGCCGGAGGGCTACTACCTGGCCGGAGTCGTCGCGCAGGCCGACAAGCGCTGGGCGGACAGTGAGCAGAACTACGAGCGCGCGATCGCCATCCAGCCCTCGTTCGCGCCGCTCGCCGCGCTGACTCGGCTGCAGATCGCCCGGGGCGAAACCGCGAAAGCGGTCACCGAGCTGCGGCGCCTGGTGGCTGCGAATCCCAAGAGCGCGCTCGCACTCGAAATGCTGGGCGAGGTCTACATCGCCGACAAGAGCTACACGAGCGCCGCTGAAGCGCTCAAACGGGCGATCTCTGCCGACCCCGCGTGGTGGTACCCCTACCGGAATCTGGCGGTCTGCAAGGCAGCGCAGGACGATGCTGCCGGGGCGGTCGCCACGCTCCAGGCTGGCCTGGGCGCGGCGCCCGACTCCCCGCAGCTGGTGGTGGAGCTTGCCTCGTACTACGTCCGTAACCAGCGTGCCGATGAAGCCATCGAGCTCTATGACGGCCTGCACCGTCGCGACCCCCACTCGCAGCTCGCGGCGAGCAATCTCGCGCTCCTGCTCGCCACGTATCGCACCGACCGCGCGAGCCTCGACCGTGCCCGGCAGCTCACGTCCGCATTCGCGTCCTCCAACGATGGTGCGCTGCTCGACGTCCGCGGTTGGGTGAGCTTGAAGCTCGGTGAGCTGCAGCAGGCACTCCCGGACCTCGAGCACGCCGCCTCGAGCGCGCCGGACTCACGGCTCGTACATTTTCACCTCGCGATCGCGGAGCTCCAATCCGGAAAGCGCGATCGCGCCCGCGCGGACCTCGAGTCCGCACTCGCCGGCGCGGCGAGCTTCCCGGGTGTCGAACAGGCCCGTATCGCGCTCGCCAGCCTCGAGAAGACTTCAGGCTAGAGCCTGCGCTCGCTTGCGGTCGATCGCTTCGGCGATCTCAGCGCGCCACACGTAGTGCGCTTGTCATACACATCACATGCACTGCGACGGCGGATGACGCAATGGAGAGCGGCTCAAGCCGGTGCGAACTGGCGAGCCTTCAACGATTCTTCACGCATATGTCATGCGCGCCCATCACTCTGTCGGCCTGTCAAGTCGCCGCGTCGCAGTTAAAGACGGCGCGGGGGTGACGAGGTTTCGGTTTTCAACCGAAGGGAGTGCTGGTTGGCGTCGCACAGGGACTGCCCGCCGCGCAGGACACATCGACAGTCGGTCAAACCATATCCGCTAGAGGAGCCCCGAGAACATGAAGCGTCTATTAACCCCCATTGCGGCGGCCGTCGGCATCGCGCTGGCCTCGGCAGCCGCGCACGCACAGCTTGCGCCGATTCCCACCGTCGACGGCCAGCCGGATGGCTATGCGAGCAATGCACCGGGCAGCACCTATCCGGGACCCGACACGCTGATGCTCGCCGTGTGGGACGGAAGCGGCAACACGAAAGACAATGAGGTCGTAAACCTCAATAACTATCTCTACAGCCAGTTGTCGACAGCTGTGAACGGGAATCTGAGCCCGAGCTCACCGACGGGCTCGTTTGTCACGGAGTCGAGCCCGGACTCCGCCGTGTACTCCGGTTCCGTCCTGCAGCTCAACTTCGGCGTGATTCCGAACTGGTCCACCTTCTCGTCGCTCTCGGACGTGGTCTACGGCGTCTATGCGGGCAATATCACCGCGTCGGCGGCCGGTGGTCAGGGCGGAGAATACACTTGGGCTGCTGGTGCTAGCCCAACGTTCACCGCGCAGGCCATGAGTACGGTCTCCCAGCACCTCACCGCTGAAGCCGGCACTCTGCCCGCAGGCATCAATTACGACAACACCGGCACTCAACCTTGGAGTGCGCAAGGACCGAATCTCGGTAGCGGCTCGCTCGGAAGCACCGGTGAGACGAGCGGAGGCGTCGGGACGGCGCTCAACTTCTACTATCAGCCTTATGAGGCGCGCGGCACGGTCAATCCCGCAGAGGAGGGCAACTCCGTCGGCGCCGGATTCTGGTTCCTCAACAGCACGACGGGCGATCTCACCTGGAACGTTCCGGAAGCCGTCTCGGCCGTTCCGCTTCCCGCCGCCGCGTGGCTGCTCGCCTCCGGCCTGGCCGGCCTGGGCGCAATCGCTCGACGCCGGCGCACGGGTGGCGCCGCGCTCGCTTGACCTCTGGCGAAAGGACCTCTCGATTGGCGAGAGGTCCCTTCCCCGTGGAATGTTCAACTCACTCGCGCGCTCTCGGGCGCGTCATAGGTACAGGAGTTAAGTCATGAGATTGATCGATTACGCCGTGGGCAGCGCACTTGCGGCAGCCGCGGTCGGTGTAGCCCACGCCCAGGTCGCGAACCCCTGGGACATCACGCACTACAACGCGAGCACGTACACCAACACCTACATCAGCGGATCGACGGCCGTCGATAATTCCATCACCAACACGATGGCAGGTGTCACCGACGGAATTTGCGCGACGACCGTTTCAGGCGGTGTGACCATCAGCACGCTCTCGGTTTATTACGTTCACGGCAATGCCGGGGCCTCGGACAACACCAGCTCCCCTTCCAATTTCACCAACCGGGTACTGACGTGCTTGGCGAATGGCAAGGGCGGTCTCGCGAGTGGCACGCCAATCGCCGTCTTCAAGGAATCCGTCGTGGGTTCGGCGAACGGAGTAGAGCCGCTCGAAGCCGTCGCCGAGGGGTCGGCTTCCAAGCTCAACTTCATCAACGCTGCGAAAATGGATTCGGACACCGCGGGCGGACTCGAAGGGGACTGCGCTTCGGGGGACCTGCATGCATCCTCCAGCCTCCCGGCAGCCGACGGTGGGACTCTGGAGGTCTATGAGTACAGCGAATACTACGGTTGCCCGTCCGATTCCGTCCCGACCACAGGTGTCGCCATTCCGACCGGAGGCGTGGCCGACGTCGAGGCGACGCTGCTCAACGATCCGAGCACGAATAGCCCGATTCCGACCAGTGGATTGGCCTACCTCACCGCAAAGGCGGGATATGACACGATCTGGGGTGTCCCGATCTCCAAGGCCGCGTACTACGCACTGCAAACCGCCGAGGGTCTGACGAGCAAATGCCCGACCGTCAACGGCAATCAGAATCTCGACTCCCCCACGTGCGCCCCCTCGCTCACCAAGGCGCAGGTCGCGGGTCTTTACACCGGGTCTCTCAACACCTGGAACCTGATCGGCGGGCTCAGCAATCCGAGCGGCGACAACAATGTGTATCTCTGCCGGCGCGACTACGGCTCCGGAACGGAAGGCTCGTTCGAAGCATACTTCCTCGGCGCGCGCTGCGGAAAGACGCCTGGCGGCTCCTCGCTCTCGATGCAGGTGGAGAACGGCACGACCGTGTGGGCGAATCCGAGCACGGGAACGATCCTCAATTGCATGGAGACCATGCAGCAAGGCGGCACGCTCACTGCCTATTACAGCAATACGACGGAAGCGGTCTCGGCGGGAAAGTGGGCGATCGGCATCTCCAGCACCGAGCTCAAGGAATCGCAACTTACCGGAGCGGATGACTCGATTCGGTTCGTCGCGGTGGACGGTGTGCTGCCGAGCTTGGCGAACACGATCAACGGCTACTGGCCGTACTTCTCGACCGACGGCATTTACCACATCACTTCCGTCGCGGCGGGCGTGTCGAGCAGCGTGATTCCCTCGGGTGGGCCGCTCGAAGTGTTTACGTACCTGACGGGCCTGTTCGGGGCGACGGAGTTCATGGAGCTCAACGACACAGCCTACGGCATCGAGACCTTCCCCTATCCGAGCGGCACTGCGAATCTGAACGGCGGTGACGCGACTCCAGCGTCCAAGAATGCTGGAGGGGCGAGCCCGCTCCCCGTCACGACGGCGGTGGCGCTCACGAACCCGAGCAACGTCTGGGACAAGGCCTCGTCCGGCACCGTCGATAACTGTGACACGCCGGCTTACTCGGTGAACGCGCCGGGGAATGCCCCTGCGGAAAGTACGCTGCTCGGCGGCGGATCCATCAACCAGTAGCTGAGACTCTAAGAGTCGACGGCGATCAGGGACGATGTGAAGATTGACGAGCCACCGGGTTCCGGCCCGGTGGCTCGTCGGCCTATAATCAGCCGTCGGGGCGGGTGCGAAGCGCGAGCGAATGAGACGGAGCAAAATGGGTCGTTCGCGGCTCCCGCTTGTTGCGTGCGCGCTCGCGGCGATTTGCGCGGCAGCCGAGCCCGCGATGGCCACGACGGCCGCTGCGCCGGCGCACGCGGCCGCTTCGGCCGACGGAGCAAACAAGTTCAATATTTGGGAATTCCGCATTCTCGGCGCACACGTTCTTCCGGTGCGCGTGATCGAGCGCGCGGTGTACCCGTATCTGGGGCCTTCTCGAGACATCAATAGCGTCAAGGCTGCGGTCGCATCGCTGGAGCAGGCATACAAGAAGGCGGGCTACGGAGCCATTTACGTCGACATTCCGGAGCAAGAGGTGAGCGAGGGCATCGTGCGCTTGCGGGTCACCGAGGGCCTGCTCGCGCGGGTGCGCGTGCGGGGCGAGCGGTACTTCTCCGGGCGGCAGATTCTCGCGCAGCTACCAGCTCTCGAGCTCGGCCAGACACCGAACCTACCGGCACTCTCAAAGCAGGTGGCGGTGCTCAATGCCGAGACCGCCGATCGGACCGTCACACCGGTGCTCGAGGCCGGCTCGACTCCGGGCACCATGGATGTCGATCTCGACGTCAAGGATCAGTTGCCTCTGCACGGCTCGGTGCAATTTGACAACCGCCACACGGCCGATACGGTGCCAAACCGGGTCACGGGATCGCTGAGCTACGACAACCTCTGGCAGGCGCAGCACAGCCTCTCGCTCGTGTACCAGACTGCACCGTCGGACCCGCGAAATGACGTGATCGAGTCGGCGACCTATCTTGCGCCGCTCGGCGGGCCGAACAGCGTCTCCTTCTCCTACAGCCGTACGAGCAGCAACGTGCTCGCGCTCGGTACCTTGGGAGTCCTCGGGAGCGGTGACATCTACGGCGCGCACTGGGACCGCGCCATGACGATCTCGGATGCGAGTGCCGGAGCTCTCGACCTCGGCGCAGACTTCAAGCACGTCAACACCGAGGTGCTCCCGAACCCGACCAATGGCACGAGTACCACCGCGGTCACGGCACCCGTCAAGTACATCAACTGGTCTGGCACGTACGCCGAAAACTGGCGCCTGCCCACGAACACCCTCGCAATGAGCCTCGGCATCAACTATGGTGTGCAGGGCCTGGAGAATTACGAGACGGAATTCGAGAACGCGCGCTATCAGGCCTCCCCGTCGTATCTCTATCTGCGTCTCTCGGGGCAGGCAACCCAGAATCTGCCGTTCGGTGTCTCGCTCCTCGGGCGATTCACGGGACAGTGGTCCGACTCGCCGCTGATCAACAACGAGCAATTCTCCCTCGGCGGAGTCGACACGGTACGCGGCTACCTCGAGGCTGAGGCGCTCGGCGATACCGGAATCGCTGGAAGCTTCGAGCTGCACCTGCCGGACCTCGGTCAGCACCTGGTGCCTGCGTTCAACCAGCTCTACACGTACGCCTTCGTCGATGGCGGCGTCGCGACGCTGCTCGATCCTCTGCCCGCGCAGTTCGCGCGGCTCAGCCTGTGGAGCACGGGTGCGGGCGTGCGCTTCGTGAATCCTTGGGGACTCACCGGCGCACTCGACTATGCGATCCCCATGGTGTCCGGCGTTCAGACGAAGAAGGGCGACTCGCACGTCGACTTCTCCGTGCGGTACGGATTCTGACCGCCACCCATCCACGCAGAGCACGGGCCATGAAGCGGAGTCAAGTTGCCGTCGCTGTTGCGGCCATCCTGTCGGCGGCGGGAAGCGGCAAGGGGTCCATGGGACACGCCGCGACGCTGCCCGTGCCCTGCTCAGGCGCTGCGTGCGGCTCGGCGGCCTTCGTCGGGCTGGGCAACGCGACCGCGAGCCAGGTTGGCTCGAAGCTCACGGTCAATCAGACCACGCCGAACACGATCCTCAACTGGAAGAGCTTCAACATCTCCGCAGACGGCACGGTGCAGTTTGTGCAGCCGAGCACGAGCGCGGTTGCGTTGAATCGCACGTTTCAGGCCGATCCGATGCAGATATTCGGGGCCCTGAACGCGAACGGGCACGTCTATCTCATCAATCAGAACGGGATCCTCTTCGGTCCGCATGCCCAGGTCAACGTCGGGGGGCTGGTTGCCTCGACGCTCGACCTCAATGCGATTGCGACCCAGAATGGAACGATCAGCCTTCTCGCCCCGGGGCAGTACGTCCCCGCCGGAGCGAACGCCGCACAGTCTCAGCCTGCATTCCAGCCGTTCGCCAATGGAGCACCGAGCGGCGCGCTCGTCGTCGAGAGTGGCGCGCAGATCATCGCGGCGAGTGGCGGGCAGATTCTCATGTTCGCGCCCGCGATCACCAATGAGGGCACGATCACGACGCCCGGCGGTCAGACCGTGCTTGCCGCGGGGAACGAGGTCTACCTCGCCGAGAACAACCCGAGCGACCTCTCGCTGCGCGGGATCGTCGTCGCCGTACAAGGCAATGGCACGGTGACGAATGGCACCGCCGCGGACAGCAGCGTCACCTCACCGAGCCAGCTAGTCGGGCAGATCAGCGCTGCAACCGGCAACGTCACGCTTGCTGCGCTCGCGGTGAACCAGCTCGGCCGTATTTCCGCCACGACGAGTGTCGATGAGAACGGATCGATCTACCTCGTGTCCGGCAACAGGTCGGGCGCGGGCGCGCTCCAGCTCGATTCCAGCGCGACTTACGCTACCACTCCGACGCTGCCGCCGGATGCCGGTGGCACGCTGACCGTTGGGGCCCATAGCGACACGGAAGTTACGTTGGACGCGGCAGACTCGTCCACCTCGATCTGGAGCGCTTCGACCGAGCAGATACCCTCGGACGTGACGATGTACGGCAAGACGATCGAACTGCTGAACGACAGCACGGTTCGCGCCACTGCGGGCCAGATTGCGATCGAAGCCAGCGGTTCATCGTCGGGAGCTCAACCCAGCACCGTCTCCGACGGCAGCCAGGTCTACGTGGCGCCCGGTGCGCTCCTCGATGTTTCCGGCGCGAGCGTCGTGCTTCCGGTGAGCTTCAACGTCATTCCGGTGAAGCTCGAGGGGGTCGAGCTCGCCGATGATCCGCAACAGCGAAACTCGTTCCTGCACGGCTCGACGGTGTACGTGGACATACGGCAAGGGACTCCGCTCGCGAACGTGAGCGGCGAGATCGACGCCATTCAGTACGACGTTGCGGAGCGCAATCTTGCCGGCGGTACCATCAGCATCGAGGACGAGCACGGAGATGTCGTTCTCTCGCCCGGGACACAACTCAATCTCTCCGGAGGAGAAATCCAGTATACGCCTGGCTATCTCGATACGACCGAGCTCGTGACGAGTGCGGGCCAGGTCGTCAACATCGCCTCCGCCCAGCCCGATCTGCAATATGCGGGGATCGTCAACAGCACCACGAGCGGCGATACCAAGTGGGGCGTCTCCCAGACGTACATGGCGGTGCCGCCTATCTACTCGCCGGGCTATATCGAGGGAAAGGATGCCGGAACGCTCGAGCTCATCTCCCCCAGGTTCGTGTTCGACGCCTCCGTGACGGCAAACACTGTCGCGGGGATCTACCAGACGCAGCCCGATAGCTCTTCGGACTGGGACCCTACCACGAGCGAGTATCGTCCCTACAACCAAGTCCCGAAGGGCGCGACCCTGGAGATTGGGTCCGGCAGCGGTCTGCCGGACTACTCGAGCGACCTCGATGTCGCGAACATCACCGTGGTGCCCGGCGAGGTGTTGCCCGGACTCACCAATGCGGACGGCAGCCCGTTTGACCCGCTGACAGATCCGCTGCCGGATACTTACACTGCATCGACCCTGCGTCCTGACCTCTTTGGGCCGAACGCATTCGATAACGTTCAGCTGTTCACGAACGGATCGTTCCTCGAGCCGGCCGGTCAGGCAATCAACCTCACGCCGGGCGGTGCATTCGACGTGACAGCACGGAGTATCGACATCCAGGGCAGCATCAACGCACCAGGCGGCACGATCGACGCCATCGCACAGCCGACGCTGATCTCGCCCGAGACGCAGCTCACCGTGTCGTTGACCCTCGGATCTGATGCGAGCCTCATGGCCGAGGGGGCCTGGGTCAACGAGAATCCGCTGCTCTATCCGGAAGGCAACTTCGCGCCCCTCTATATCTCGGGCGGCAGCATCTCGCTCAAAGCTTCCAATCCGGACGTGGATGCAAACAATCCGCCGCCCGCGATCGGCACGAGGGCGATCGTCGATCTTTCGCAAGGAAGCGTGATCGACGTTTCCGCGGGCGGAGAGTACACAGCCAGCGGGAGCTTGGTCGCCGGTACCGGCGGTTCCATCCGCATCGCCGCGGCAACCCCTCTCGATAGCGAGGTGGGCGCGCCTCCGCTCCTGTACCTCGGCAGTGCGCTGCGCGGTTACGCGTTGTACGACGGCGGATCGCTCTCGCTCGAGGCGAGCTCGGTATGCATCGCGAGCGCCAACTGCTCGGGCAGCGATCCCACGGTGCTGTGGGTCTCGCCCGCAGAGCTGAGCGCGGGCGGCTTCGGGTCCTATGCGCTGCAGGCGGACCAAGGAGCGCTCACCGTCGAACCGGGGACGGACGTCACGCTGCAGCAGCAGAATTTTCGGCTCCCGGCGAACTTCGCGTACCTGCCAAACGCCGCATCGCTCTCCGGCGTTGCTTCCGTGACGCTTCTGCCCGAACTGCTGCGCGACCCCGTCTCGCTCGCATTGACGGAAGCCTATGCCGCGAACGCGAGTTTCGTCGATAGCGTGGGCAATGTCAGCCTTGCACTGAGCTTCAACCCGTCGTCTCCATTACCTCCGGTGCCTTCGCTCGTGATCGGCACCGGCGCCGCGATCGACGCAGATCCCGGCGCATCCATCGCGGTGTCCTCCGACACCCTGCTGATCGAGGACGGGACGCTTCGCGCCCCAGGGGGAGCGATCTCGTTGAACTTGGGATTCGCAGGGGAGCCGCCGCTCGAAGGCTTCGAGCCGTCCCAAGGGATCTGGTTGGGCGCGAATGGCGTGCTCGATGTGTCCGGTACCCCGCAGATCTCGGTCGACGCGGCGGGATTGCGCACCGGACAGGTCTTGAGCGGAGGTACGGTGACTCTTCTGGCGCAGCAAGGATCCATCGAGCTGCTGCCCGGCTCGCTCATCGATGTGGCCGGCGCGTCGGGAGTCATCGACACGACGCCTGTGGGCGGCGGTGCGGCTCGAAGCGAGCAGGTGGCATCGGCCGGGGGCACGCTGAGCCTCACGGCCGCCGAAGGCATCGAGCTCGGCGGCACCATGGAAGCGGCCGCCGGCACGCCAGGCCCCGGCCTCGAACAGCCCGAAGGCGGGGTACTCACTGTCGCTCTCGATTCGAATACGGAAGTGACTGACGAAGGGTCTCCCCAGCTGTCGCCGACCATCGTCGTAAGCCAATCCGCGACGCCGACCGTCGTGGCTCCGGGAACTGCCGTTCCGATGGGGCTCATCGGTCAAGCGGCCGTGTCGGCCAACACGTTGGCATCGAGCGGCTTCGGGAGCGTGACTCTTCAGGCGGCGCCCCTGGGCACCACGTTGCCTGGCATCGTCGACTTTCAGGGCGATGTGACGCTTTCGGCGCCCAGAGAGCTCGTGCTCGATGCCGCCGTGTATACCGTGAGTCCCGGAGCCACGGCGCAGATCGAATCGCCGTATGTCGAATTCGGCAGCTCGGACGTAAGTGATCTGATTACCGTCGCGAGCGCGCAGGGGGGAGCGCAGTTTACTCCGACGGTTGGGACAGGGTCGCTTGCGGCGACCTCCGGGACGGGTCGGCTAGACGTGTCGGGAGGCTTCATCGAGCTGTATGGGTATACCGCACTTCAGGGTATCAGCACTGCCTCGTTCATCTCCTCGGGCGACTTGCAGCTGCAAGGGGTGCGCTCCGACGTCTTCCTCACGCCTACCACCGTGAGCGGCGGCCTGTTTGCCGACGGTACGGTAAATCTCTCTGCGGACCAGATCTATCCGACTACGCTCACCCAGTTCGTGATCTCGGCGGACCCGAGTGTCGCGCGGAGCTATACGAATCCCACGTCCGGGTCGATCACGGTGCAGGGTGCCGAGGGGCCGAACTCGGATCTGCTGTCTGCGGGAGGCGTGCTGACACTGAGCGCCGCGACCATCGTTCAGGACGGTGTTTTGCGAGCACCGTTTGGCACGATCGCGCTCGATGCGGAATCACTCACGTTGGGCGCGGGAAGCCTCACGTCGACTTCGGCGAACGGACTGACGATTCCCTTCGGCACGACCCGCGGCGGATTTGATTGGGTGTACGAGTGGTACGCAGCCAATGGCGCTACCGACGGCATCGAGGTGTTCGGCACGGGCGGGACTCCGCCACCTGCTCAGAACATTGCCCTCAACGGCGCCAACGTGAGCGTCGAGAAAGGAGCCGATATCGACGTCGCGGGCGGAGGGGACCTGCAGGCTTACGAGTTCGTGGCGGGCACCAGCGGCACGAACGACGTGCTTTCGGCCGCGTACGCCCAGGCAAATGGCGGACAGAACGAATTCGCGATCATTCCGGGGCTCAGGATCAACGTCGCACCCTACGACCCGGTCGAGTCGGCCGGCTCGACGCTGCAACCGGGCGATGCGGTCTATCTCGCAGGCGGATCGGGAGTGCCTGCGGGCACGTACATCCTCCTTCCGGCTCGCTACGCGCTGCTGCCCGGGGCCTATCTCATATCGCCCATGGGCGGCGCAAGCTACCAGGACATGGCGCCCGGGCAGACGTTCCCCGCGAACGACGGCGGAACGATTGTCGCAGGGTACTACACCGTTGCGGGCCTCAACGTTGGCAGCTCGAGAACGATGGGGTTTGACGTGACGCCCGCGTCCCTCGTCGTCGCGCCCAGTGCGCCCCTTGCGGAGGCGCAATACAACCTCACCAGCGCAGACTCGTTCTTCACAGCCGAGGCGGAAGCGGTCAGCGTTGCGCCGCCTCGGCTGCCCGAGGACAGCGGCGTCCTTCAAATCGACGCATCCACCACACTCAGTCTCGCGGGAACGCTCGACACAACTCCGGGTACCGGTGGCCTGGGTGCGCAGGTGGATATCTCGAGCGCCAACATCGAGGTCACCGGAGGGAGCGGCGCATCCGGCCAGAGCGGGGCATTGGTGGTCACGGCCGCGAGCCTCGATGCGCTCGGTGCCCAGAGCCTGCTGCTCGGTGGCGAGCGCTCGGCCTACCCCGAGGTGGCCGCTGCGACGGTGGTATCGGCGGGAAGCGGCTACGAGGTCGGCGATACGATCGTGCTCGACGGGACCGGGAGCCTCTCGGGGTCGCCGGTACTCCTTGTCACGGGCGTCGATGGCAACGGTGGCGTCACATCGGTATCGGTGGTCACGGCGAGCGCTTATGAGCTCAACAACGAGCCAACCGGACCGATAGAGCAGACGTCTGCGACGCTGCACGGAAGCGCACCGGGCCTCGGAGCCTCGTTCGCGCTTTCCTTTCAGAACCTCTCCGTCGGCGCGCAGTCGGTGCAGATAGACAGCGGCGCAAACTTAACCGCGGCCCAGTTGTTGGTGGCCGCGCAGAACTCTCTGACCGTTCAGGCCGGTGCCACGATCGCGCCGGCCGGGGGCGGACCACCCGCAGCCGTCGAGCAGCTCGTCGGAAATGGGGCGTTCCTCGATGTGAGCGCCGGCCCCGAGGCGACCGTCAGCCGCAGTCTCACAACCGGCAGCGCGGGTCTGTTGACGCTCGCGTCGGGCTCGATGGTCTCTGCTGCGGGAGGATCGATCTATCTCGATGCATCCCAGGGCATCGCGGCGAGCGGAAATCTCGCGATCTCTGGCGGCAACTTGGCCGTGCAGGCGAGCAGCATGGCACTCGGCAACGCGCCAGCGAGTACCGCGGGGACCGGCGTCGTACTGGGGCAGAACATCTTGAACGCCGCTGGGCTGCGCAGCCTTCTGCTCGAGAGTGCATCCACCATCGATGTCTACGGAACCGTGAGCGCGAGCGCCCAGAACGTGACGCTCGAGACCGCCGGGATCTCGGGATACGGTGGCACAGGTGACGTGGCGACGCTCGGCGCGAGCGACACCATGACACTCACGAATCCCACGGCGAGCGCCACGAATCCGCAGGGGCAGGCGCCGTCGGCGCTGGATGAGGGCACAGGCGCCGGATCGCTCGTGCTCAATGCAGCGAACATCGCGCTCGGTGGCGGCACGGTTACGTTGAGCGGTTTCGGATCCGGTGTCCTCCTCAATGCGCAGAATGCATTGGCCGGTTCGTCGACACCGTCCGGCGTCGCGACGGCGGGTTCCGGAGCGCAATCGAGTTCCGTGACGACCGAGGACGCTCTGGCGCTCGCGACGCCGGGAAACCTAACGGTGACGGCTTCCCGCGTGACCACGGATGCGGGCATCGATCTGTCGCTCGCTGCGAGCAACGGCGCCGTGGCCCTGCTCGCGCCATCTCACCCCGCGTCACTCGGAGCCGTCACCGCGCTCGGCGGCGCTCTCACCGTCTCCGGCTCGAGCATCGAGATTGGAACGCAGATCGATATGCCCTCCGGGCAAGTCGTCCTCAGCACGAATCCACCGAATGGGAATTCCAATGGCGCGGGCGACATCGTGCTCGACTCCGGGGCATCCATCGACGTGGCTGGAATCGTTCAGGCCTTCGGCGACGTTCAAGTGGCAAGTCCGGGTGGAACCGTCCAGCTCGACGGCGCGGGAAACGTCAACCTCGCGCAAGGCAGTGCGATCGACGTATCCGCAGCGCCCGGTGCCGCCGGCGGGTCGCTCTCGATCTCAGCTGTTTCCGGGTCCGTCGAGCTCGATGGCGCCTTGAGCGGCGCTGGCACATCGGCGCTCAGCCTCCAGGCATCGAGCCTGCAGACCAGCCAGAACAGCTCCAGCTTCCTCGACGGCCTGAGCACGCTGCTCGGCACCGGTTTCACGGGCAGCGTGAGCGTATGGCTGCGCGGACCCGGCGATCTCAATCTCCTATCGGGCAGCCTCGATGCACAGAGCGTTTCGCTCGAAGCCGACGCGGGCAGCATCGACATCGGCAACCGGGGAGCGATCAGCACCACGGGCGTAAGCGGCGGGAGCGTGACGCTATCTGCGTCGAACGGGATCACCGTCAACGGAGCCATCGATGCTCAGGCGAGCTCGGCGGGCGGCACCGGGGGCACCGTCGAGCTCGACGTGGAGAATCCAGGCGCAACCCTGATCCTGAGCCCACAATCGATCAACGTCGCAGGCGGTCCGGCCGGAGATTTCGGCGCCGGAGTGGGAGGGACCGTGCTCCTGCGGGTCCCGCTCGAGACGGTGCAGGCGCTGACGAGCGGCGGCAACGGCATCGTGCTCGACAACTCGATTCTAGGCGCCTCGAGCACGACGCTCGAGGCCTTTGAGACCTACCAGTACCAGTACGGCGTGCTGCAGCAGGCGGATCTCAACCCGACTACGTCGCTCATGTACGCGAACGCGAGCGCGTTCATGACCGCGGCGAACGAGAATCAGATTCTCGGGGCGCTTCATGAGACGCAGAATGCGAGCTTCGTGCTCCTGCCGGGAATCGAGATCGACGCGACTCCGCAGTCGAACGGCACAGGGTCACTCACGCTCGACTCCGACTGGAATCTTTACGATTGGCGCTTCGACGATCCCAATGGTGTCCAGGACGTCCCGGGGATCCTCACTCTACGCGCGACGAATGGAGTCACGATCGACGCCTCCTTGACCGACGGCTTCGCGCTCACGCCGGCTCAGGGCGGATACGGGCCGGGCAGCGGCTTTACCCCGCTTCCGCAAGGCGCGAACTCCTGGTCGTATCGGATCGTCGCCGGGGCGGACATGACTGCCGCCAATCCTCTCGGCGTCAATCCCTCTCCCCCGATGACGAGCGACAGCTCGCCGCCCGATGTCTCGATCGGGGGAACCGTGCGGACCGGAGACGGATTCATCGATGTCAGCGCTGCCGATGACTTCGTGCTGCAGGACGCTTCCGCGGCGCTCTATACGGCAGGTGTGACGGACACCAGCGCTTACCAGGGATTGGTCGAGCCGACCGGACGCGGCGTCGCCAAGCTCGGCATCGGGACTGCGCCGCTGGGCTATCCGATCGACGGCGGCAACGTCAGCATCGACGCGGGGAACGACGTGATCGGGGTGTCCCCACTGCCCTTCGAGCCGAGCATTGCAAACAGCATCGCCGGGCAGATGCAGCTGGTGAACGGCTGGCTGTGGCGCGTGGCTCAGAGCCCTAGCGCGGAATCCCCCCAATCCTGGGTGTCGTGGACCGTCGACTTCGGTGCCTTCTCGCAAGGCATCGGCGCACTCGGCGGCGGCAACGTGACGGTGCACGCCGGCGGCGACGTGACCGATCTCCAGGCAGCCATCCCAACGGTGGGCGAGCTGGTGGGATCGAGCATCGCGTCCAGCACGCTCAACGTGGCCGGCGGCGGGGCGCTCAACGTGGTTGCCGGCGGCTCGATTCTGGGCGGGGTGTACTACGTCGGACAGGGGACGGCAACGCTCACCGCCGGGACCGACGTTGGGGCCGGCGACGGCGGAATCAGCGCGGGCGGGATCGCACCGGTCATCGCGATGGGAGACACGGCGGTCAGCGTGACGGGCCGGCGCAATGCGAGCCTGGCGGATGTGCTGAATCCCACTCTGTTCAATTCCGGCGTGGATGAAAGCAGAAGTGAGCAACCTTACTTTTCGACCTACGGACCGGATTCATCCGTCAGCATCGTGGCAGTCGGAGGCGACGTCACAATCGATGGATCGAGCTTCACGAATCTCGCGGCGGCAGCGGGCGATTCGCTCGTCCATCCGGGATCAGGCACGGGCAGCGCATTCCAGGATGCCGTTTCCGACACTCTCGGCGGCGCACCCGTGTCACTGACGATCGCCCCGCAGACGGTGAGCGCCGAGGCGCTGAGCGGCAGTATCAGCGTCGGTCAGTATCTGGTGCTCTATCCGGCCCCGAACGGCGATCTGCAACTGCTGGCACAGAGCTCCGTCAATTTCAACGCCGGCGCCGAGCTCACCGTTGCCGGCGCCGATCCCGCGCTGCTGCCATCGGTCGCAGCTCCGCAATCGACACTCGGTCAGTTTGCGACGATCGGCAGCGTGCTCTCCGGCATTTCCAGCGCCAATCCGGAATCGGCCAACGACCCGCTCGTCAATGCATCGGTTCCCATTCACCAAGGCGACGATCAAGCCGGGATCCCGCCGGTGCTCGTCATTGCCGCGACGGGAGATGTCAATTTCGCGGCTGTTGGGAATGGCACTCCTCCGGGAATCTGGTCGTCCAAGCCCGTCGATGTCTATGCCGGAGGCAATATCGTCGACCCCGAGCTGGTGGCGGAGAATATGAGCTCGGCCGATACCACCTCGGTGACCGCGGGCGGTAGCATCACTTATCCCATCGTCTACGATTCGAGCGGGGACATCTACCCAAACCTGGCCGGCATCAAAGTGCTGGGGCCCGGTGAGCTGGAGGTC
>Ga0335074_10000676_pt1 | contig 47321 bp, 48 predicted proteins | sample Lox_Sample_23_FD_206715 | JGI IMG/M metagenome (GOLD analysis project Ga0335074, IMG submission 206715) | Soil microbial communities from Loxahatchee National Wildlife Refuge, Florida, United States - Lox_Sample_2.3 | ecosystem: Environmental > Terrestrial > Soil > Wetlands | place: USA...
GATTAACTATCTTTCCCTCCGTGTGGCGCGACACCGGTTGCAGAAGCCATTTCATCATCTGGTACGGCCATATTGTGCTCTTCGACGACGTCGGCGGAGGAACATCATTTTTGCCGGCGGAAATAACTGACGGTCTTAAGGCGAGGGTCCGCGAGCAACTAACCGACGATTTCGTCCACTTTCGCGACATCGCAAAACTGCTTAATGCGATACCGTGGGACGTACAGTACGTCTGCAAACGGCTCGTCGAGACAGGCTACGCTCGAGAAGGATCGGAGCAACAAATGGGCTGTTACGCGCGTCGACGTGGCGGATCACCTCTGTTTCGCTGGCTTTCAGGAAATCCCGCTCGGTCGTAGGCGCAATCGAGTAGGTGATGGAGGTCGTGTAGCTGCATCGTGCATTCTCTGGGGCACGGTTTGCAAGCTCGGTCTCAAAACCGTACTTCCGCCGCCAGAACTCAAATGCGGCTCAAGTTTGATCCGCTGAACAAGCCACATTGCCTGAAGCAACCTGTCGCTGCACGGTCCATATATCTCGAACTGTTAGCTAATAATGTGGCCGCGCGGCTGGCTATTTCGCAGAGTAACTATTGAGAATAGAATGGAATTTGTACGCCGGAGGCATGTCCGCCAAGGATGGCCGCCTTCAGGGTGAGTAATTGCCGTGATCGCTCGCAGGAGTAGAATGTGGCATGTACAGCTGCTGCCTAGCGATCTGATCGATGCGTCGAACGGCAGGGCTTCACCGTGCCGACCGCCTAGACTGTCTCATGTCGTGAATGTCTTCGAGGTCCGCACGACGTATCAAAGGCAGTCTAATGGCTGAGCAGGAACAGGTTCAGGTCGGTTTCGCAGCGCGGGTTATCAAGTTCCGAGGCTGGCTCAACCGCATGCCGCCGTGGTCGTCGCTTAAGGCTCTGGGCGATAATCGAGTGCTAAAGTCGTCGTATGTTTGGGTCGCAATCGTACCCCTTGTGGCTAGGGTGCTTTCAGATCTGCCCAAGGAGGTTCGCGTTAGCCTTGGATCGCATGAGATCGCTCTCAAGCTCGGACTTCCGTTTTCTTGGACCATCTTCTTTTTTGCCGCTGTCGCGGCATCGGCAGCCAACCTGGTCTACATGCTTGCATGCCCGGCCATGGTGAAACGTTACAAAACGTACGCCGATTTCCGGGATGAAGGTCGCGGTCCTGACGAGCTCAAAACTTTTTTTATCGAGATGCTCTTCAGATACAACCGCAGTCTCAGTGACTTTGACGCCGTCAATGTCGCGGCCCACTTTGTGCGAACGTACTGCACAGGACCAACTGGAGCGGCCGCGCAAAGGAAGGGTGCCGCGCAAAAGAGGTGGGAAGCAATAGTTTGCGTGCAGCATGCCGAAGTTCGTGAAGATCGACTTCCGGACGCATTTTGGTATGTTAGAAATCAAGCGGATAGGCTCGCGCCCTTTTGGCGAGCACTATGCTTGATGTTGTTCTCCGTGGCGTTTATCTGGTCCTTTATCGTCCTGTTACAGAACATTTGTTCCGTATTGGAGGTAGTCTTTCCGGTAATGACGCCATTTTGCTCCGTCATTCGGGGAGTATGAAGATGCCAGTTAGATTCATAGGAGATGCGGTATTCGCCGGGGACGTAGCGATCCTAAGGCCCTCAGCAGATACCCGCGTGGAACTGCGATTAAGGCGTGCTGATGTTCGGCTGACATCCAGTGGTGTCGAGGTGACAGAAGGATCCACGGTGCTCGGTATCGATTTACCCAGCGACCCTACACTCCCGCGCGCCGCGGTTCCGATGCCGCAATGTCAAGGTAGCTCGTCGGCATGCATTGGGGGAGTGTTGATTTGCTGCGATAGCGGTACTGTCGTCGATGCATGCAATGGGACTTGGTACTGCCCGCCTTGATGGAGGCTACGGTGCGCTCGTGGTGCTCCGCGATTTTATTCAGGGCGATTTTTCTGGTCGCCCTGAACATGACGCCGGTCAGTCTCATGGCGAACGAGCTCGAACCCACCCTCTGTCATGAAAGAAGTCAGGGTCTGGCCTTAAATACAAAGAAGGTGACCGAAAATAGTATTGGGATTTCCGCTGATGAGCACAAGGGTTCGTGCCAAGTGCAACAACGGAGCTGCAGGCGCACGTCGTGCTTAGGGGGGACATTAATTTGCTGTGATGATGGTGAAAGGCTCGGAGTGTGCAATGGGCATTGGCTTTGTGAGTGATGTGTTCAGCCTACGTTGCCAGAGCTGGGAATCGATCAATCGACCGGCACCGATGCACCGAACGGCTTCGATCGGAGTCGCTCTCTGCTCTTCCACCCCCGACAAATCATTTCGCGACTACCACATTCGGGCCGCCCAGCTCGAGGTCGTGATGAAACAGGAGCATCGCACTCGCTCCGAGTTACTTCGGGAGGCGCTCCGCAGTTACATTGGTCGACGGAAAGAAAGATCTTGAACGGCTCAGGAAGTTGAAGCTTTGTCACACTCACACAATTCATCGAACATAAATTCCGTGATCATCAAGACAATGTTCGCGATTGCTCCAGCGATTCTATTAAAGAGTGGGAGTAGGATTTTCACAATTGCCACAGCGAGTTGAAATTTTTTCTGCTTTCGCTTTTTACACCACTCGAATTGGACGCAGATCAGATCATAAATCTTTTGTCTCAGCGATTGAATTTGTTGCCAGACCGCGGTTTTAACGATCTGGATGTTACCTTTGGTTGCTAGCAGGCCCTTCGGGTTTCTTCGGTGATTCGTTAATGACGTACCGATCGCACGATGAAGGGAACCGGCATCGCTCAGGTAGCGTTTGATTTTCGAGAGCTGCGATGACGACAGCTGTTTGTCCTCGTCCTCCGCCATAACGTTCAGGTCCTCCCAGGCGAGCCCGCTCAGCAACGCGGGTGCGATTTTGCCGATAGTCGCCGATTCGACTGTCTAGGCGTCGCCTTTAATTACCCGCTTTCGGCGAGATCGCAACAATTTCATATACCTTCGGCGTACAGCCGAGAGGGCACGTCGAGATATGGTACGATAGTAGGAGAGGGGCGCTAGATATGGAGAGACGAAATGCCTATATTTTAGGCAGTTTCTCAATTCAGCCTTCGAGGTGCAAAATGCAGTATCTCCTTTCCTCTCTCGTTTTGGCAGTGCTCGCGTGGTCTTTCTATCGCGATGGCTCTACTGCTGTCCTAGCGCAAAGTCCCTGGTTCTATATCTCGATCTTTGGATGCCTGCTCGGCCTGGTTTTCTTCGCCAAGACGCGCCACTGGAGGCGATTACACTAAGTCCAGCGAAGAGCACCCTTTCTCATGCACCCTCCAAGGGTGCTTTTTTGTATGTCCTTGTATACACCTCAAAATCATTTTGGAGTCGACCCCGAAGCTGCAATCGTGCAGCCCCGGTGGTGGTCCCCGCCGCTTGAAGTGAGTGATCGACGGACATGGGCGTCGGCTCTTCGGGCGTTGCAGCATTCAACCTTGGCCGCCGATTTCTCGGCTTCGAGCCCATCTATGTGAAGGCGGCAGCGCAGCGCTTCCGCGACGTGTGCGGAATGACAGTGGCCCCAATCGGGCGGTTTCGCAATTTCGCAGCTTCGTTCATCCCTGCAGGGCTACGGTGTTCAACCCAGCAGCCGCGCCGCCCGATAGATGTCGAGTTTCGAGACGCTCACTTTGATGACGATTTGCGGCTGCCATCGCGAGTGCCGAGCCCGAGCGATTTCGCCAACTGACTGCGCCGATGGGAGTAGTGTTTGGCCACGAGCGTGTAGGTGGCCGGCAACTTCCATCGCTCGCGGTATTGTTGGGGAGTTAGATTGTGCGCGGTCGTCAGATGTCGCCACAACATTTGCCCCGACCATCCACAATCGAGGCACACAATCGCGTTTGCTGTGACTGAGCGCCAAACCGGTACGGCAGGGGAGCGTGCTGCAGGCGCAGTAGCAGGCGCCTGACCGAGCTCTGACAGTGCCGTGTTCACCGAAGTAATCAGCACCGGTAGATCGGCTGGTGCAATGGTGTTGTGCCCGACGTAGGCGCTGACGATTACCGAGACCCGTTCCTTCATGTGCCCCCCGTTCGTCCTCTTCTCGTTTCCTCTTTACCATGCTCAATGAGAACTCAGCTACGACGGGAGTCGGTGAAAACCCGTACACCGCGTTCGCGAACTCGGATTCAGCAAAGGAAGGCCGATGGCGTTAGGAGGGAGGATGAGCATCCATAAAACTCTTGCGTTAAGTAGCCGCTCATTGGACGACCGCCTGTTCAACCGGACAGGAGGTTCGCCGTGAATGTACAAGCAGCTTGCGCCCGTTTCCTTGACTACTGCGACCGCGAACGGCAACTCGCGCCCAACACCCTTGCTGCCTATGCGCAGGACCTCGGGGAGTTCATCCGGTTTTTTCGCGGGCATCGGGTCGAGCAAATCACGGGGGAACAACTTGTCAGCTACTCACGCCACCTTGCCGCTGAAAGGAAACTCGCGCCGGCGACAGTGAAACGCCGTCTTGCCTGCATTCGCGCAATGTATGCATGCCTCCGCCGTCAGAAACTCGTCCAAGATACGCCGTTCGCCGCGGTCGATCTTCGCGTCCGCATACCTACGCGGTTGCCGCGCTGCTTAGGCGCTGGCGACGTAAGAACTCTTCTGCGCGAGGCCGAGCGAGCGTGCCGGACGACGCGTCTTGCGGCGCTCCTCCTTTTTGCAACGGGCGTGCGCGTCGGCGAACTCGCTGCGATCCGGATCGAGGATATCGATTTCGAACAGCGGTCGATCCGCATCTTCGGCAAGGGGAGTCGCGAGCGCCAGGTCTTCCTCCCCGACGAGGCCATCGCAACGGTCGTCCGTGAATACCTCATTGCCGAACATCAAGTGCGGTCAGAGAGCGGGAGACTGCTGCTCAATTTGCGAGGCCGGCCCGCAAGCACTGCTTGTCTTAGATCGCGCATCAAGAGGCTGGGGCAGAACGCCGGGTTAGCCCGCCGGGTAACTCCGCACATGTTTCGACACACCGCGGCAACGGCACTCCTGGAGGCGGGCGTAGATATTCGTTTCGTGCAACGGCTACTTGGCCACCAAAGCATCGCGACTACGCAACTCTACACGCACGTCAGCGACCGGGCCCTCAGGGCGGCGATCATCGGAGCCGATACTCGCGCCTATAGCCAGACGTCAGAGGCCGCAATGATCGCATAACTCGGAATTATGGCCGAGCAGGACGACAAGACCCTTGTCAGGAACTCGGCGCGACGGCTTTACGGAGATGGACAACCAATATGGAATTTCAACGATCGTTGGAATTCCTATAAACGTCAGCGAATTGATCAATTTGCGCGGCTCTATGCCGCCACCTCGATACAGGCAGCGGCATCGGTTCTTGACGCGGGGTGTGGAAATCTCGGCTACGACTGGTTAGCGCAGATCGCGATCCGCCTCGATCGGTTTCCGAAGCAGGTAGCACGATTACCGAACGCAATCATCGGCGATGTTGAAACACTCCCTTTCAAAAATGAGGTTTTCGATTTTGTCGTCTGTGTGGCGTCAGTTCTCAACTATGTCTCGGCCGCTGAAGCAATATCTGAGATTGCGCGGGTCACGCGGCATGGCGGTGGCCTGCTCCTGCACTTCGAAACATCGTCGAGCTTGGAGTATTTGTGGCGTCCGCAATGGCGCAGTCTCGTTGCTCGTATACAGACCGTCAATTCGGGGCGAGAGGACGAAATTTGGATCTATCATCCACGCTATATCGCCAATCTTTTACGAGGTGCGGGATATAAGATTATAAGATATCAGGGCTTCCACATCGCTTCTGCTCTTGGGCTTCGATTTGGTTGGTCGCAGCAGCGTGCTGCTGCTCTCAGCCTACTTGATCCGATATTCCTCCCGCTGTCTCGGTTTTCGGACGATATTATTCTCCTAGCCGAAAGAATTTCCTGAGAGGTCGTCTCAAGCGTGGATGCACCGCAAAGATGCCGATGATGCAGACAGCCGCCGCCGCGGACACGGCCGTCACCCAGATATCTTGTGTCAGCGCCACCGCTACGGTTACGGCTGCGGGGATCGAAAGCAACACCATATAGCCAAGAGTGCTCAGATCAGTGCGAGGATTGGGATCGAAGCTGAACTGCAAATCCAGATTTTTCATTCCATTGAGAAAAATTCGATTTTCGAGCGCCGCTTTACTGCGTATTTCCTCAAGAATGGCTTCAATTGTTGACGAGTATTTCATAAACCTGTCAGATGACATAACCCGCTGATACCAACGAGAGTAATGTATCCGATAAATTATCTCGACCACCGTAATAAACTCGCCCGCTGGTATCTCCACCCTCTCTGGTTGCGACAGAAAGAGCAATGCCGCCTTGCATCCTTCTCGGTCGTGAACGATTGACGGATCGGGTGCCCAGTACGGCAATCTCGCAATGCGGAAGCCAACTATGCGCATAAGGCGGATGAGAAGCGTGGATGCGATGTGCTCGGTCGTGGCTCGATCGGAAAGTATTACCTCAGCCAAGAGATGATCAAAGACGAGTGGCTTTTCTTCAATGTAATTGGCGATGAGGTCGCAGAAGGTGAAAAACGCCCCATATCCCCGCATGTTCGGCGCTATGACCAAATGGTCGACGATCGCCAATGGTCCATCTGGATAGTACATTAACGTGGCAAAGCCACATGCTACGCCACGATAAGTCAGACCAAAATAGACGATGTCGCGATCTGGTGGTGGCCTTTCTAAGAAGTCCAGCAGCTCGTTCGTCTTCGTGCGGTACTCCGGTGAGAAATTTCGAACATACACTTGCAGAAAGCCAGCAAGCCTTTCGGATCTCGCGTTGGCTTGTTCAAATACTTCGACGGCGAAACCAGACCGAAGGCGCCGCATAATTCCGAGTTATTTCCTCATTGGGCCGGCTGAGCTCGCCGTACCTGACTGAAAATAGCAGAAAACCGACGATGGACTCTATGCTCGTGATGCCGACGCTGCGCAATCGAAACGATCCATCCTTGAGTGGCAAGGTCGAGAGAAAGAGCCTAAGTCGGGAGTAGTTCTACTTCTGACAGCAGATTTAAGCGATCCGGACATTCGTGACATGCCACGCGATCTAGCTATCTGGGTCGACGCGAGAGTGGCTGCGTCACTTGAATACATGCCAAACATAGCTATAATAGGTCCCATTAAAGAAGAAATAAAAGGGGATGGCCAATAATATTTATGATATCTGAGTTTTTTCCAAAAAAGTCTGCTGAAACTATCATTCGAGATCCGGAAAAAGCCCGCGAGATGGCAGAAATAGAAGACCACTATCGCGAGCTTGCCATCGCATTCCGAGAGTACATGGAAGATCCCGCGGCGTATACGGCTTCCGAAAAGGAGCGGGTGAGCGAAATGGCCGCCGAAGGCTCATTTAGCAGCGAGGATACCGCCGACTATATGGAGCTGTACCGCGCCGGTGTCCGTCCCGGCGATCTCGAAGCCCTCGGTGAACAGATGGCCGAGCTTCACGCACGGGAATACGATTTTGCGCAAGAGGTCAAAACCAAACCTGACTTGGCGCTTCGGGCGGTCATCGCATGGTTGAAGCTCGAACAGCGTTTCTATCAACACGTGTTCGACAAACAAATCTCCCAAGCAGACCTCAGCAATGTCGAGGGGCGAAGTTACGTCGCACTCCATCTGTTAAACCAATTGGGGGCGGGCGACCCCCATGCTTCGCTCGCGGAAAAGATCCATCAGTGGCTCGGGCAAAGCGAGAGGATGTGGTGCATGGCGGAAGAGGAACTGCGACAAAGGAAGGGCGGCGGAACGGATAAGATAGCCGCCTAAGATGCCGGTCGATGTCGCCGCGATCACGAGGTGCCGCCTCGCTGCCGATCAACGCTCTGCTGAGCCATATGCGCTTGCTGATAAATAAGCGGCTGGTTTTGTTGAACCGGCCGTTGCCCGACTAGTGTCGTGGGGCTGCAGTTTGTCAGGGCGTCGGTGCGGGTTTATGCTTCGATGTGTAGCGGCGAAACCGCCGCAGCACCTTCGCTTAAATCCCTTTAGTGAACTGGAGGGCCGGCCGATGATCTACGAAGTCCGCACATACACGCTGCGCACCGGGGCCGTGCCGGAATTCGAGGAACGCTATGAGAAGCGTCTGCCAGCGCGGCTCAAGCACTCAAAGCTTGGCGCGTTCTGGCACACCGATTTCGGACCGCTGAACCAGGTGATCCACGTCTATCCCTACGATGACCTGGATCACCGCGCCAAGGTCCGCGCTGCCCTAGCGACCGATCCTGAGCGCAATGCCCTTCCCGGCGGCCAGGACCTGATCGTCGCGCAGGAGTCCGAGATCATGATACCGGCGCCGTTCATGCGTCCCCTTGGCAGCCGCGATTACGGAACGGGCAACTTCTACGAGATGCGCATCTACACCTACCCAGCGGGAGCCCTACCGCAAGTACTCGAGGCTTGGGCCAAGGCCGTCCCGGCGCGTGAGGAGCTGTCGCCGCTGGCAGCATGCTGGACAAGCGAATTGGGTGGACTCAACAAATTCGTTCACATCTGGCCCTACCAGAACTCCATCGAGCGGGATCGCATCCGTGCCGATTCCCGCGCGCCCGGTCGGGTGTGGCCGCCGCAGAGCGGCGTGCGTCCGCTTCGCCAGGAAAACAGGCTGCTGATACCGGCTTCCTTCTCGCCTGTTCGCTAAATCGGAAAAGGGCGCGATCTTTCTGGATCGCGCCCGCGGCAGACCGGTCATTTGGGCTTACTGGCATGGCAGGCAGTGCGGTTTGCCGCAAGTCTTCGGTGAGTTCGTGCTCTTGAAACAGAAAGCTAATCGGCTCGGAATCGGCCAGACGAATGACGGCTAAAATCATCGACGATGTCAATTTGCTATGCAAGGACACGCGACCTTCCTCAGTTTACGCTTCTTGCGGACGTGCTTGTGGTCGCGGCCGGCCATCGAATCTCATCCTGCCCCAAGTGGTGCAAACCGTTATTGATGTGGGTATCAACCGCCTGCCAACGGGTCGGCTTGTCGGCGACATCGACTTCGAAGGCACTCGGGAAAAGGCCTCGCTCGTCACACCGGTGCCACGCGGTGTCGGTCCGATGACAGTCACAGTGCTTCTCGTCAATACGATCGCGTCTGCTACACGGTCCGCGCCGTCGTCTTGATTCTTTACCGCACTGGTGGTGCTACTTCGACAGCGCCTCTGTCGTGAAAGTACGAAAAATGGCGGGATCAGCTTTCGTTGCTCGGATAGACGGTAAACGCAGGGGAAAGGACTGCGGTCGGCGCTTCTAGGATCGGTCGAATGTTCTCATCTATCAAGTATTGCCGCATAACCATCTGCGTAGGGCAATCGCCAAATCATGAGACGGTCTGGCTGTGATTCCCAGCGGGGGATCGCTGCGGCCTGCTCTCCGTAATACTGCTTCAGAGACCGATTGGTATCTTGGCGACCCTTGCCCAGAGAGAACAATAAGCAGAGGCAAGGAAATCGCCGCCATCAACACGGGAGAGTATGCGATGGATCTCGGATTGCACGGCAAGCATGCGATTGTGACCGGCGGCAGTCGGGGCATCGGCAAAGCCATCGCGCGGGAACTGGCTCGCGAAGGGGTCGATGTGGCGATCGCGGCCCGGAACAGGGCGGATCTCGAGGCGACCGCGCGGGAGCTTGCGGCCGAGACGAACCGACGCATCTTTCCTCTTGCGGCCGACGTCACCAGCAAGGAGCAAGTCGAGAACATGGTCGCGGAGGCGGCCCAACAACTCGGGGGGCTGCACATCTTGGTCAATAGTGGGTCCGCGCCAGGAGGCTCGGCCACCGCGACCGGTCCCATAGAAACCGTCATCGACGAGGATCTGATCGAGGACTTTAACGTTAAGTACGTGGGTGCGCTGCGCTGTGCGCGAGCGGTCATTCCGCACATGAAGACGGCCGGGTGGGGCCGCATCATCAATATCAGCGGGGGCAACGCCCGCAACGCGGGCAACCTCAGCGGCGGCGCCCGCAACGCCGGCCTTGTGCACATGACCAAGACGCTGGCGGTTCACCTCGGACGCCATGGGATCACGGTCAATTGCATCCATCCTGGTACGACCCGTACCGAGCGCACGCCGAGCCTTCTGGCCGCCCGCGCGGCCCAGCTTGGGATATCCCCGGAAGAAGCGGAAAAGCGGGACTTCGCGCCGGATTCGCCGCGCGGCAATTCGATCTGCCGCATGGTCGACGCCGCGGAAGTCGCATTCGTTGCCGTCTTCCTGGCGTCGGAAAAGGCGTGGGCGGTCTCTGGCGAGTTGGTCGCGGCAGGCGGCGGGGCCGGACGGTCGGTCTATTACTGAGCGAGCCCAAATACCGTTGGCATCGGCTCAGCGCATGAAGGTCTGATTTGGCGTATCAGTGTTGAGCGGGACGGCGTTTCCCCACCGGCGGGATTTGGACAAGCTGGCCGAGCTGGTCCGGATCATCGACGGGTCCGGGGTCGAGTTGATCGGCACCAACGAACACAAGCTTTATGGGCGGCGACGCCTATGTCCGCGCGACGCTAATCGCACAGACTGCGAAAAACGCCCAGGTCGGCATTCATCCGACTAATTCGCTTACCCGCGAGCCGCAGATCATGGCGGCTTTCATGGCCCCGATCGACGCGATGAGCGAGGGCCGCGCCTTTCTCGATATCGGCAGCGGCGACAGCGCAGTCTACAACATCGGCCTTGTGCCCGCGAGCCGCGTTCGGATGGCGGACTACGTTACCTGCGTGCGGGACCTGATCGCGACCGGCGAAAGCACATATGATGGTCGACCGCAACGCGTGCGCTGGCATCGCGAGGCGGTACGCGGCCGGATTCCGATCACGCTTTGTGCTGAAGGGCCCAAAACGTTGCATCTCGGTGGCCGGGTCTTTGACGGCGTGATTGCGGGCACCGGTCTGTTGCCCGAGGTGATCTCCGATACGATCGCGCGCGTTGCGGCCGGCGCCCGGGCGGCGGGGCGCAATCCATCCGACGCAGAGGTCTGGTTTACGACCCGTTCCTCGCTCGACGCCGACCGGGACAAGGCGAATGAGCGCATCCACGCCTCCGTGTCCTCGATACTCAATCACTCGATGCGGTTCGGTCTCGACAACAAAAATGTGCCGACGCAATTCCGGCCCAGATCGCCGCGTATGTCGAGGGTTATGAGCTTTGCGACCACGTACTGCAGGCCGGCCGCAATCCGAGGCGGATGGCCGAACTCGGTCTGACCGAATATGGGCTGAAACGTTTTGCCCTCGCCGGAAACGCTCACGACTGGATCGAGCGCATCGGCGAACTCGCCGACTTAGGTGCCTCACGGCTCTGGCTCAGCACGGAAAGCGGCGACCTTGACCGCCAGATCCACTACATGAAAGTCTTCACCGAAGAGATCATGCCGCATTTCCGCTAGCGGTGTCGGACTGAACCGACCGAGGTGTAGACCTCCCGCCACCGTTTGATGGCGTTGATGTGACCGTCTGCCGTGGTGAGGTTCGCGCCCATCGTCACGACCGAGATGTGGCTTCCTCCGGCTGCGTGCCAGGCGGCAATGTCGCCGGGCCATTGGTTATCGCCGCGGCTGTACTGCTGGACGGACTCGAAGCCGAAGGCACCGGCATCTCGCCCGAGCGCGCGCAATTTGGCCTCAATCCTCGCCTTGTTTTGAGGTGCCTCGGTCTGCGTTCGGGCCCCAAACAGGAAGCCGTCCCCGATCCTGGCCGCGCGGTCGTACGCGGCTTCGCTAGAACCCCCGAACCAGATGGGAATCTGTCGCTTCGGCCGCGGTAGGATCCCGGCCCGGTCAATCCGGTGATCGCGATCTTCATGGGTGACCACGGGCTCCGCCCACAGCTTGCGCATCAGTTCGATCTGGTGCTCTTGCCGCCTGCCGCGGCGGCGGAAGTGATCGTGCATCTCGAGGCCATCGAACTCCACCCAGTTCCAGCCGACCCCGACGCCCAATCGAAGCCGGCCATCCGAGAACAGGTCGACATCCGCAGCCTGCTTGGCGAATAAGGCCGTTTGCCGTTGCGGCAGGATGATCACGCCGGTGACCAATTCGATCTTCTCGGTAACTCCGGCGAGGTAGGCGTAGGTGATCAGCGGCTCGTGGAACGGGTCAGTCTCTTTGTAGGGGCCGGTTAATTTCGGTTCCCGGCCGGCATGCTCGGCGCCGAGAACGTGGTCATAGATCACGATATGGTCGTAACCGAGGTCTTCGGCCGCTTGGGCGAACGCCTTGACCGCCCCGGTATCGCCGCCGAGTTCGGTCTGCGGATAAACCACGCCAGCTCTCATCGTCCGCTCCCTTTTTCACAATGCGATGCCTGCGCCAGACACGGAGCAGTCGCGCTTTACGTTAACTCTGCCAAATTAGCATGCGCCACTAAAAGGGCTTGAAACTTCACCGGGTCTCCACGGGCCATGCCGCATTCCGTCGCGGGGCCGGCGACCCGCACACGGCGGCGAGCACCTGGAGACAACGGCGGTGCCAGGTTCACTAGACTGACGCCTGGGCACCAAGCCCGCGCGCTGCGCCTACTGAATTAAGCCACCGAACAGCGGCTTGATCCTGCCGCAATCCGGCGGTTCAACAACGTTGCGTCGGCCGGCGCAGAGGTATTATTATCGGATCGTGATACTACCCCAAGACGAAATTGCTATCCACAGGACGTCGGAATTCTCGCCGGCATACATCCCCAAGTAAGTGAGCCGGAGGCCCCCAGATGAGCCGGCAGACGGATGTCCTGACACTTTCGGCGATCGATCCCGTAGCGGTGCAACTACCGGCAATCAACTGGGCGAGCATCAATCAAACCGCGCCGCAACCGGCGGCCCCGCAGCCGCGTCAGCCTGACGATCCGCTGCCTCGAGCCGACATCGTTGTCATCACCTGGACGAGCGCCGAGTGGTCGGCGCTGGATCACGTCTTCGCCAACAGCGGGTCGCCGCGCGGAAACGGCGTCGGCGCGTGGGACAAGGATTGGCAGTTCTATAGGCGTAATACAGGCAGCTTCACAGCCGGTGAACATGGCGACCCGCTCTGGGGCACGTTCCGTGTCGTGACTGTCGCTGGCGCGACGAAGCAGTGGAACGTGATCCTTTTTCATTCAGACGCGCACCTGCAGTACCAGCCCTATATTGACGGCCTGCGGGCGATGGTCCGGACCATCCTCACGGACGTGCAGCCCCGGTATCTCTATTCGATTGGCACCGCAGGCGGAGCGACCCTTGCGCAGGCCCTAGGCGACCCGGTTACCACCAATTGCGCGCAGCTCCTGCCGGGAAAGCAGCCCAACAATACCGATCCGGCCAACGGAGAGACCTTTACCTGTGCCGGCTGGTATCCGCCGACGGCAATGTTCGCACCGGCACAGAGATTGATGTTCCAGCTCTCGGACGTGGTCTCGGCACCGGAGCTGCAGAACCTTTTCGAGCGACTTGCGCAGAAAACCTCGATCGGGCCACTGACTTTGAACGACCTCCTCAATGCCCCGTTGCAGCCCGAGAATCTCGGCGCGCCGACGGTGCACAGCATGCCGGGCGTGCCTTTAAACACATCCTGCGATTTCAGCATGGCGCCCGGCAGCGGGAGCACCAATTTTGCCGCGTATGAAGAGGATGACGCGGTGGTCGGCGAGGTAGCCCAAGAGCTCCATGTGAATTTTGCATTCATCCGAAACGTCTCCGACCCGGTCGTTCCCGACCATACTGCGAGCGGCACGATCATCGCCGCCGACATTCGCCGGAATTGGGCGGGGCTGCTCTATGACCGATACGGCCTGATCACCGCGTCGAACGGCGCTCTGGCCACCTGGGCGGCGATTGCGGCCAGCTAGGGATGGGGGCGTCGGCACCGTTGGCGCAGGTGATGAGTAAAGCACGCGCAATCTGCGCCGGCACTTTACTGCGAGTTTAACTTCGGGAGGGAGGGATGGTTGCTGACTCGACTAGGATGGCAATCTTTGGCAGCGGGCGGTCAGCCGTACCGGACGCCACGCTGCTCCAGAAATCGGATCCCGGCGCCCGGATCAAGATCAGCATTTTTGCTCGCCGAAACCCTAATCCGTCCGCAGCCGTCATCGCGAAGGCAAGTGCGATCACCCGGCAACCCGTTGGACAGCGGACCTATTTGAGCCATCGAGAATTCGATCAGCTATATGGAGCGGCGCCGGCGGATCTAGCCAAGATCGAACGGTTTGCCAAAGCCGCGAAGCTGACGGTCGTCGACGCAAGTGTCTCCAAGCGCAGAGTACTTGTCGAGGGAGCCATTGCCGACTTAGAGAAAGCCTTCGGCGTCCAACTCAATGACTTCGATCATGAAAAGCTCGGCAAGTTCAGAGGTCGCGAGGGCAAGATCTATGTGCCGGAAGCGCTGTTTTCGCTAATCGTCGATGTCGAGGGACTGGACACAAGGCCGGCCGGGCGACCGCGGCGGGTCCGCACGCAGTTCGAACCAGCTGCCCTGAATGGGGCGCACGCTGCCAGCGCTTTTACGAACCGATGGCCCGGTACATTCTTTCCGCCACAGGTCGCGAGCCTCTATGACTATCCAGCAGAGTTCGATGGCACCGGTCAGAATTTCGCGATCTTCGCCTTCAATAGCCCCACGACGCAGGGTGGATATAGCCTCCCTGCGTTGCAGACGTATTTCGAGACGGTTCTCGGCGGAAATACGCCCGCGATTACCGACGTCGTCGTCCAAGGACCTGGTAACGATCCGGGTCCCGATACACGTCAATCCCAGCAGCGCGGAGACGCGACGGGCGAGGTGATGCTGGATCTTTGCGTCGCGGGCTCGGTGGCGCCTGGCGCTCATATTTTCGTTTATTTTACCGAGTTTTCGAACCAGGGCTGGATCGAGGCGCTCAATGAGGCGATCACCGACAACAACGACATCTCGGTGATCTCGATCAGTTACGGCAATCCCGAAGACGATCCGAACAGCCTTTGGACTGTCGCAGGGGTAAAGCTCGTCAACGAAACGCTCGAGGCCGCGTCGAGCAAAGGGGTCACTATCTGCTGCGCATCCGGAGACGACGGCTCGAGTGATGGGGGAAATATCGCTGAGGCCGACTTTCCGGCATCGAGCCCTTGGGTGCTCGGGGTAGGCGGGACCAGTCTCAAGGCGACGGAGGGTGCCAACCCGCAAATTGCCAGCGAGGTCGTTTGGAACGACCTGAACCAGCCGCAACCCGAGGGATCGGGAGGCGGCGGCGTTAGCGCGGTATTCTCCCTCCCTGCCTACCAACAGGGAGCGAACGTCCCGCCGTCAGCGAATCCGCCACATCTTATCGGTCGTGGAGTTCCCGATGTCGCCGCAGTTGCCGATCCTAATACCGGCGTGGTCGTGATGCACATCAACGGTAAGGCGGTCGAGCCGATCGGTGGCACCAGCGCTGCGGCGCCACTTTGGGCCAGCCTACTGGTACGGATCAATCAGGGGCTCGGCAGCCGAATCGGATTCCTTAATCCGACCTTATATGCGAGCTGCGCCACGGGCGTTTTGAACGACATCACCGTCGGTAATAACGGCGCATATCGGGCCGGCCCTGGCTGGGATGCCTGTACGGGTTTCGGCAGTCCTGACGGAAGTAAGCTACTCCATGCTCTGAAGAATGCGCCGGCGCCTTCTTGAAGAGGCTGCGATCGGTGCCCTTATCCGGTCAGGAGGAGACTCGCATGGCAACCGCAGCAGCCAACAGCGCCGGTATGGGTGAGACGCGGCATCGGATCACCTGCCTTTCTGTCGGATTTCCACGGGATACCCGGACAGCGCGAAGCCTGGCACGCATTCATCTCAGGTTCTTTCCGGTCGGTGATCCAGGGAGAGCAGGTACCGCAGCGCTGTTTAACACGTGAGAAAACAGACGCGCTATGATCCGCCCCGTCGGGGCGGTAGTTCAAGATGGGAACGGTCACCCAGCGCAATCTTAGTCGCGTTAATACGTGGTTGATGTCGAGTGCCGAAGAATATATAATTTATTCATGAATAAAAATAACAGACCGAAAGCTTTGACTGACGGGGATATTACTGAAATCGCTGAAGTCAAAGTTGTCCAAGAAATGTGGGGCGCAGAAAGCAGCGTTGAGATGGCAGAAATTATGAAAAGCTCCGTGTATGGCGCGAAATTCGATTATATGACAGGCAGCGCGCCAGGCTACGCGGGGCCCCTTTACATCCTCATTGGTGATACGCCCGACGAACCGGTCAGATTGATCCGATTGGGTGGGAAGCTTCAAATCTACGCGTAGATTGTAGCGCGAGGTCTAACATACCCGTGATATTGCCAAATCAGCTGCCCCTAAAGCGGGCAGTTGTTTCTTTTTATGCCGCCAACCGCAACGGCTCTTCCTGTCTCATCTCCTCGAGAGCGTCCGTTTACATCGCGGTTTGTTCGGCACGTAATGCCGGATGCATCCGCTAGGGAGATCGCTGAGGCGACAGAAAACTGGTTCGCATTTTTGGACATATTGGCAAAGATTGTTGAGCGCAATAAGGACATTTGACATTAGAGTTGAGACCCGAATAGTTCAATTGCAAAGTATTTTTGACACTCTCGCCTCAGCCTTTAGAATCATCTCCATGGCTATACCGGCAGGTCAACTGGAAACGTGGTCGCATCAAGGCGGCACCGGCATATCGACAAACGCCTACGGAAGCGTTCGCTACGCTTTAACCAGGGCGTCCTCTCCTTTGAGTGGTCGCAATATCGAAATCTTCCTGCAAGGCTCATACGCGAACGCAACAAACACTCACGGGGATAGCGATATAGACGTGGTGGTCCTCTATGAGGAAACGTTCTACAAAGACATGAGCGCTTTAACGCCGATGCAGCAGCAAGCTCACGAGCGTTCATTCGGCATCGCCACGTACGATTGGAGCCACCTTCGTAACGATGTGCTGGCAGCGTTAAGGACGCATTTCGGGGCCCCAGCGGTTACTCCCGGAAACAAAGCAATCAAGGTCACGACGGGCGCAGGCCGTATGACCGCCGACGTGGTTCCTGCTGTCCAATTTCGCCGTTACGCGACATTCGCAGATCGAAATAATTTAACAGCCCACTGGGGTGTGCACCTATTTGACGCCGCCGGAAATGGGATTACAAACTACCCGAAATACCACATCGAACGGGGACAGGATAAAAATGGAGCGAATAGGACAGCGGGTCGGTATAAGTCGACCGTGCGGGTATTTAAAAATTTCCGGTCGTATATGATCGATAGAGGTCTATTGACCAGGGAAATTGCGCCATCTTATTTCGTCGAGTGTGCAGTCTACAACGCTCCTGACCGCTTGTTCTTGAATCCCTACGCAGAAAGCATACCGGCGATATTGGAGTTTTTGTGGACGACCCCTTTTCCCGAACTGATTAGTCAAAATGGTGTCGTGCCCCTTATCGGACTCGGCCCTACACATTGGTCTAAGGAAGATTTCACAACTTTTTTGACTGCGGCGCGTCAGGCGTGGACAAACTTCTAGTTATGCATCCATTCGCCACGAACTGTTCCGAACGAAAACATGTTCCTTTTTTCATTGCGCTGATCGCCGTCGGCGCGGGGATTTTTACATCTACTGTCCTTTCAGCCCTTCACATAGAGGTTCCCTGGTGGGCGCCGCCTTTGGATACAATGACCTACTACGGCTGCCTGTATTGGCTGTTCGACCGGCTTGGCTGGAAATCGAAATTTATTCGAGCTCTCCATATTTCCGAAATGCCATTATTAGCGGGGAGGTGGCACGGTCGGGTAACTCCGGCCGATGCCGACGGCGTCTCTCGCGGGCTTGCTACCGCTACCGACATCGATGTGACCATCGAGCAAACGTGGACCAGCTTGTTAGTTCGAGCAGAAACCACGGGATCCGTCTCTCGTAGCGTTTCCGCCAGTCTGATGGTCGATGCGCAGATCGCGTTGAGTTACGAGTACATTAACGAACCACGCGCCTCGGCAGCTGTCAGCATGCACATGCACAGAGGGACCGGCAGGTTCGTTCTAAACGGAAACACCGTATTAGAGGGGGAATACTACTCTGGCCGAGATAGACAGACGTTCGGTACCGTGCGCTTAGAGAGAGTTAGTGGCGGAGGTACGCCTTCCTCTTGAGATCGCTTGCTTGCCCGCACGGCAACTGCGGCAGGCTTTGGTTCTTCAACCTCCAAAATTACACTGCGCTCACGCTGCCAGTTGCAACGGTTCAGCGTCATCATTCTGGTCGCCGCCTTTCGGCAGCGAATCGCAATGCTCCATGATTATTTTCGCCACATCGTGCGCCCGACCGGTTCGAGGTTTGATCCGATGCGGTCCACCGCATGCGACAAGACCGCAGCTCGCGAGCTGCGAAAAGGGACTTCGCCAAGCAATCTCTACGTTTTTTCCCGACACCGTCAGGTTCGAGATCGTCTGTTGCAGCAAGCTGCGGAAATGATCCTCATTTTCCAAATTACCCATATTTCCTAAGGCTTTCACGAGTTCGAGAGTTTGCCTCACATGTCGCCGTATACGGTCGTTTGCGGGCTCGATAGATGGGTTGCAGGAGGTTAGCGATGCTCGTTCATTGAGAAGGCGTTCTTTGCGTGCCAAATAAATCTCACGGTCGATAATCTGATCGATATATCCATCGGTCAACCGAGCGAGACGGTCATCAATAGCGGCGACCGCGAGAGACAAGTTCCGCTGCTCGTCGGCAGCATCATCTCTTCGATCCATCAACATCGCCTCAATATCCGCGGCCGTTGCTTCCAGTTCCTCACCGGATAGCACGAAACCGGATGCGGCGACACGAAGCACGTCGTTTACGAGCTCTTCTCGGACGCATGTCGTGGGGCAAGTTTTGATTTGGCATCGATAATAAACATGCCCTTTGTGCCGGGACGCGGCGAGGGCTCTTCCGCATGTTGGACACCGGAGCATGCGCTGGTACCGAAAGAAATGTCGCCGTGTTTTGTGCGATGAGCGTCTGGCAAGAGTTGCTTGCACCCGATCAAAAAGTGATTTGTCGACTAGGGGTGGATGAATGCCCGGAAAGGTCTCCTCGGTTCTCTCGACACGAATCAAGCCGATGTAGAAAGGATTATGCAGGATGGTTGCGAGGCTGTTACGTGTCACCCGTCGGCCAGTTTTGGTGCGAAGGCCGCGCTGGTAGAGTTCGTCGCCGAGCGAATCGAGCGACCAGCATCCGGTGGCATAGAGCGAGTATGCCTTTTCGATGAGTGGCCCGCGTAGGGGATCAATCGTCTTCGCTACGCCGCTTCCTTGATCGATATATCCGATGGGAGCGGGTAGGGGGTACAGCCCCTGCTTCAGCCGACCATAGAACCCTTTGCGGATCTCATCACGAAGATTGCGAATGTAGTCCGCGGCGACGACCGCCTGTATGTCAGCCGATAGTCTACCGCCGCGCGAATTGAGGTCGAGGCTCTCATGCGCGAAATGCAGCTCAATACCGCAATCGTGGAGTTCGCCCAGTGCCGCCCAGTCCCGGAGATTACGAGCACTGCGATCGATCTTGTGAATAATGACACCGTTCGCGCGTCCTTGTGCGAGCGCTTTGAGCAGCTTGCTGAACAACGGACGCCCCTGTTTGGCGGCCGTTTCCATCTCTTCATACCACTCGCAGATGGTGAGCGCGTTACGACGAGCGTAGCTCTCAATTGCCGCCCGTTGTTCTTGGAGACTTGAACCCTTCTCGCCTTGTCTAACAGTCGAAACACGGACGTATGCAAAGTAATTCTTCATAAGTGGGAGACGTGTCCTCAAACGCTAACACCTTAACGCGACTCTTGCGAATCCAGCAGCGTTTGCTCGCGATCGAGAACAATCAGATAGAGAGTGTTAAGAAAGGCGAACCAGTGCTCAGTGGCTTCTTGGATTTCTACCTCCGAGCCTTTCGGCATGACATAGCGGACAAGACACGACTCCAACTTCTTTCGGTTCATCTAGCCAGAATGATTGCAGCTGTCATCTCGACGTAGAGCATGGATCATGCCGGGGCGTCAGACCTGCTCGATAGTTGTGGCAAACGTTGCCGTGGACGAGCGAGCGGTTGCTAGGGCTCGTTGGCAGCCTGTTGGCGCTCCGGGCACACATGATATTTTCAATCCCATTTTGAATCTTCCTGGTTTCCCACCTTAAGGTTTAATTCGACGGGACACCGCACCCTGGCCGCGTTATATTCAAGAATCGGTTGTTACAACGAAGCGTCTGATATCCAGCTTTATTCGTGAGGGAATTTCGCTTCTCGTGGGACGACCGGCAGGGCGAGCTGATCGGTCAGTCGGCGACTCCTATCGATTGCACGCTAGCAAATTGCGGGGGAAGCTCATGCCTCCAGATGGTCCCCAAACTCTCAGCGAACTCCCCGCCCATACCGGTTTGCTCGGACTGGAAGGAGCGCTCGCATCTGAGCTTGAGCGACACAAAATTCACCCCGTTGATGCCGAAACCCTACACATCTTGACTTACGCTGCTCGGCTTGTAGCAGGGCCTGGCACCCCGTCGGAGATTTCTATTGCTCGCTTGTTCTTAGGGATTGTGCACCATGGCTCGGCCGCAGCAGTAAATTCCTATCCCGAACTAATCGCTACTGCGATCGGCCGCAATCGAGCCCTACAGCATGGCTTCCACGAGATCGACCTTCTTTTCAAAGAGGTATCGGCTGAAACCGTCTTCGCCGCACTGTCCCACAATAGGACTTGGTTTCAGAAAGACGTGCTAAGGATACTAACTAAAGCCGCCGAGCGCCGAGAGGACTTACCATTTAGCGATGCACTTGCCCGTGAGTTGTTGCAGAGAGTGCCGACTCCGCACGGTCTGCTTTATCAAAGCATAGCCATACGGGCACTGCGATCGGATGTGGCCAAGCTGGAGGACGCGCGCAAAGAGCCACAAACGCTGAGGGATGAAATAATTAATCTGCTTGCCGAATTGCGAATACCGGCAACACCGCCTGTCGTCAGCATACTTCTTCGGGCAGCCGGTTATCGAGGAACCAGCAGTCAGATTGAGATGCATCATGTCGCAAGGGAGCTTCTCTTGGGCGAGCCAGGTGTAACAAGGCGTCCAGACAGCCCCTCGCACATGCTTGCCGAGAGTATCGATCTAGAGTCGACCGCACACGCGCTGCGACGAACGGATATACCGATTCCTACGGCCGAAACACCGATTGTCCCCCAAAATCCGGTTAAGTTTGCGACCGCGCTCGTCGGGTTGTTGAACGGCGCCTATAGCAAACAGCAGACGTGTTTTCTAAACACTGCGCTGGGCACCAAGGGCCTTGTTGCCGCAATCTTGACGATGCCGCCTGAGCAACGGATTGCCGAGCTCGACCGGTATGAACTTCCATTTAACGACGCACTTGCACGGTTCCGCGACCTTTTCCCTATCCGGCTCGCGGAACGGCCCGATCAGCTACAGCAATGGAACTCCGCGTTCGACTTTGCGGCAATGGGCCGGCCGAGAGTCGCGAGTGATCAGCCGGCGCGGGCAACTCGCGATCGCCTAGGAATTGATAACGACGCTCTCGCTATTGCTAATGTCGCGGCCGGAAGAACCACGAGCTTGCCATTGGCTTTTGGCATCTTCGGCGATTGGGGGGCTGGCAAGACGTTCTTCATGAATCGAATCCGGGCACACATTGCCAGCGTCGTTGACTCGCATGCAAAAGACGACAACTTCGAACATGCGATCGTGCAGATTCAGTTCAATGCTTGGCACTATGCCGAGACAAATCTTTGGGCAAGCTTAGTCAGTCATATTTTCGAAGAGCTTGACCGTTGGATGACACGGCAAACGAAAGATTCGTCAGAAGGTAATACCGAGGCTCGGCAGGCAGTCGATAAAATTCTCACGCGGCTGTCAACTTCGCGGCAGCTTACGCTTGAAGCCGCAACCGAATTGGTACAGCGGCGAAAGGAGCACACCGCAGCCGGCAACAAGTTATCTCAAGCCCAGCAGAAATTAATAGAAGCTCGAGAGTCTGCGGCGCATGCTCCAGTAACGGTATGGTGCAGTGCGGTTAAGGTCGCTCGGGATGCGATCAATCATGATGCTAACCTCAAGCAACATCTTGGCGATATGGAATCCAAACTCGGTCTTCCAGAGTTACTTGGAGACAAGGCCAAGCTGATCGCCGCACTCGAAGAACTGAACCGAACAGCCTCCGCCGGTCGGGCAACGCTTGGGGCGCTACAAGCGACCATTGGCAGCGGCTGGACCGTGACCCTGGCTATCACGGCCCTCATAGGGGTGCCGGCCCTTTTGTATGCGCTTCCGAAAGTGGTGGAGGACTTACTAGGCTGGACACCAGTCGATCTCGGCCGTCAGTTCGAGACATTTGGTGGCTTCCTTACCATGGCTGCCGTGCTGGTCCGCAGCTTCGCGCGGCGAACGAGGTTACTGACCAACCAATTTACCAAGTTGAAAATAGTCGTGGATAGTGAAATCGCACGGGCGACAGCGCTGGAACACACAGAAATGTTGCAAGCCCTTGCAAAGGTCGCTCAAACACAAACAGAGGTCGACAAGGCCAAGACTGTCCTTCAAGCAACCGGTGACCAGGTTGTTTCAGCGCTTAAAGATTATTCCGAGGAAACCGGCTCACAGCGCATTCTGCGGTTCGTCCGTGCTCGTGTCGGCAGTGATGGTTATGGCAAGCATCTCGGCTTAGTCTCGGCCATTCGTCGTGATTTCGAGCAGCTTGAAGCGCTTATGCTGCCGGTTGTTGACGGCAATACGCTGTATCAACTCGAGCAGGCACGAAGGCAATATGAGTCGCGAGTGCGAGCGCTCATCGCCTCCGCCGGAGGCGAGTTGGAAGAACCTGAAAGAGACCAATTGCTAGATACGGCAAAGGGCATCACTGATGCAAAACCAGCTGAAGCCAGGCAATTCCGTCGGATTATTCTCTTCATCGACGATCTCGACCGCTGTGAGCCTGATAAAGTCGTAGAGGTTCTCCAGGCGGTGAATATGCTGCTGAGTTTTCGCCTATTTGTTGTCATGGTGGCAGTCGACGCGCGATGGCTGTCGCGTTCGCTGGAGACGCATTATCCCGATTTTTTCGGGTCGCAGAATGGCCAGGGCAATGGGCGCGATGAGCAGGATAAGGTCGAGCGGGCAACCCCAGCTGACTATCTCGAAAAGATCTTCCAAATACCCTATTGGGTATCGCCGATGACGGCGCAAACCAGCAAGGCGTTAGTTAGTGATTTGATCGTAGATGACCTTATCGAGGACGATCTGCGGCCAAGCGCCCTGTTCTCTCGGCGAACTTCCGTGACAAACAATGGAGCAACACTGCACTCAGACCTCGACCAGACGGAGGCACCCGCTGAGGACGAGCAGCCGCAGGAGCTAGCTTCTCCCGGATACCCGCTGGGGCTTACCGGAAATGAAATTGACGCTCTCACACGGTTGTCGCCCTTTGTTGGCGGTTCGCCCCGGCGTGCTCGCCGCTTCGTCAATGTCTATCGGGTAACGAAGGCCAGTCTTACGCCCGCCGAGGTAACGGAACTGGAGCGGGGCGGATACTCGGCGCTAGCGACCCAACTCGCGATTGCGACTGGCGCTCCGAACGCTTTCTCCAGTTGGATCGAACTCTGCGACAGCAATAGACCTGAGCCAATCAGCGATTGTGTCGCCGAACTCGGGATAGACAATGACGAGTACGAGAACATAGTTGGAGCGCTCAAAGTATACACAGATCTGACGGGCTCAGGATCTGATAATCAACAAAAATTGATGGCTCAGGTCGCCCGGGCCTCTCGGTTTAGCTTCGCTGTGCCGCGCAAGGATACAGTCAAAATAGTGGAACCGACGGTGGTTCCCTAAGCCTCCGGCGCCTATGGCGACCCTTCCGTCGCCTTCTGGTGGAAAGAAGCTCAGCTCCCTGGACCGGGTGGTTGCCGCCAGTCGCGGGCAGTTCTCCCGGCGGCAGCGGCCGCGATGATCGCCGCCGCGGCGCTGCCAAAGCTGATTGCGTTCCACGACGCCGGATCGCGGAAAGCGACGTATCCGGATATAACGCTAAGCGAAAGCAGACAGCTCAGCCCGCCAAAGATGATCGAATCGGCGGATCGGTCGTCACTGGAAACGAGAGAACGCAGGAATCCACGATCCTGCGGAATCGGGGCCGGCGGACTGGGTTCAACCGCCGATGACAGCGGGGAAGGTGGAGATTCCGTCATTGCCTTAACAAGGCACTTCGTAGCTGTCAGTACAGCCTAAACCCCCATCGCAATACCGCACCAGTCTCCAGCCATTGACGCATTGGTAAACCGCACATTTATTGCCGCCGGTCGTGCACGGATATTGTTCAAGAGGGAAACCATATTTCGCAAGGTCGGCGTCACTTCCCGAAAATACTCTTCCAACGGCCGCAGCTGCGCCACTTGTTTCTGGTACGGGTATCGCCATGAGATCAATCCCTTTAGTTGAAGTTTTCTAAGGCATCGTACTTTGGTTGGCCACGCCAACTGCTTGTCCAATTACCGCTGCATTATGGGCTGTCAATCCATCAGGATTGAGCGTTGCGGGTTTATTATCCGTCGCCGGCGCTGCGGGAGACAGGGTTAGTATCAAAGTGCTTGTTTTAGATCGCGAAAGGCTAATTAAGCTTCCAGACGGGTCGACCGTAACATGTTTAAATGTCCATGTTGGTGTCGCATTAGCGCTATAAGAAGCTACGAAGGTTAATGTATAGGTGACAGTGTCATACGAGGGCATCCCAGTACCTGGGATTGTTCCAGGGATTGTTGCTAGCTGCACATGCTTAGCAATCCAATCGCCGATTTGCAAATCGCTCTGTATCAATATTCCGTTTTCGTTGTCACATTTGTTGATGCGTCCTTGCGCTAACAGATCTTTGAAAGCGTACGTAAATGAAATGTCTTCGTCTCGGGTGGCGTGAGCGGAACCTCCTAACCCTAATCCCCATGAGAATGGAGGGGGTGGCTTAAAGGCAGCTCCCGGGTTTAACGAGCTCATTTCGTCGACCGTGAATTTAAGGTCTACCTTCGAGCCCCATGTTCGTAGCCACTGTACAAGGTTGTTCGGAGTTCCGCTTGATGGCGCGACAATGTCTTGAACTCCTTTGTGAAGCTCACATTTCACGTTGTTAATAATAACATTGGTGAAATCGGTGTCGTTGCTTTTAGCTTCATAAAATTGGTGTGGTTCGGGAACAAACAAGCCGCACCCGCTTAGTCCGAGAGAGGCCGCGATTGCGAGAGAGAAAATGGACCTGGCCGAGGACATCTGCTGTCCTTATTCTCGACTGGGGAGGATACCTAGTGAAGCACACCCAACCTGAGATTGCAAACGCATTGCGCGCGTCATGACCAGTGGCACAAATCCAGCGCGCAGTCTAGGCCAGCTTTGAGGTCGTAAGCTGCGGTTGCTCGCGGTTAACTGGCTAGCAAGGGAAAAAAGCAGTCGCGCCGTCCGAGCAGATGTTGAAAGAAAAACCGGCAGCATAATGCTGCCGGCTGAACCGTGGTCACCACACTCGGTCCAGGATGCGTTTGGCGCGTTGTTCTAGCTCTAGTCGGGCATCCTGGTGATCGCGATCGCGCGCGACCGCAGTGATTCCCTGGACAAAGTCGAATACGCTCTCCGGCGGGTACCCTTCCTGCTTGATCACCGCTTTGATGATTTTGGCGGTCTCGGACTTGTTGAAGCCGTTGGTTCTGAGGAAAGTCGTACGTTCTTCATCGGTCTGAGCAACGAGATGCGCCCGAGCAGATAGGATCCCTTTAACGAACGGTTGCGGGCTCGAATCGGCAAACTTCTCCAAGGCCGGGGCGGCCTCGTAGGAAAAGCGGTCGACGGCGTATTTTGAATGTCGGATCGTGATCTCCTCGAAACCTTCGACGCCCCAGAGGTTGCGGTTCTGGCACACGGCGCGCAGGTAGAAGCTCGCGATGCCGAGTGTCTTCGAGCCCACCTCCGAGTTCCAGCAATAGAAGCCGCGGAAGTAGAGATCGGGCGAACCGTCGGGCAGTGTACCAGCCTCAATTGGATGGGTGTCGTCGACCAGGAACAGAAACACATCCCGATCGCTTGCATAGAGCGTGGTAGTCTCGGCTGTGATGTCGACATGCGGGTTGTACTGCATTGAAGACCAGTCGAGCACTCCGGGGACTTTCCATCGTGTGTCGCCGGTTCCGTTGCCGGCGATCCTCTGGACCGCAGCGACGAGTTCGTGATCGTAAATCCGGCCGTATTCGGGTCCGGTTACGGCGCGGAGCTCCATCTTGCCATTCGTCGTTTCCAGACATTTGATCTGCTCGGCACGATGGTGGGCGAGCCCGTACTGCAGATTGATACCGGCAAGGGGCGCCGGTAGGTCACGCAGGTAGCTTGCGGGAGCACCGACCAGGTTGCAAAGCTGGCCGAAACTCCAATGCGTTGCTGAAAGCGGTGCCTCCGCTTCCGGGAGGATCACCGTAAGTTGATCCGCGTCCTCGCGCCGTGCTTGAATCTGCACCGCTCGGCTTTCTACGATCCGCGTTCTCGAGTGGTCCGCTCGGCGGCGCAGGGATTCATAGAGGGTATTGAGGCTCAAATAGCGCTCGTCGGCCGGCCGCGCGAACCATTCGGACGAAACGCGTTCGATACGGCGGCCACGGCTGGGGTCCACTTTGTAACCGGTCTCTGCATTTGAGATTGTCATCTCTCTGTCCTTTCACGAGAGCGGCGAGCAACATCGTGCTCGGTCCGCCGTTGCGTTGCGACGAGAGGCGGATCGATGACGACCGGCCTCCCTTCAGGAGGCGGCGCAAAAAGAGCCGATCCGGTTGAAGCGTATGCGTGAGGGAGGGACGACCGTAGACGCCGGGGTTTGCTGCCGCGGCATATGCGGTCCGTATTACTCGCGACAGGGTGTCAACGAGGGTGGCAGAAAAACCTGCCGCAGGGCGGCAGGTTTGAGATTTCCGGCTATGTGTCGTCTATTAGCACCCGGAGGATATGCTCGGGTGCCGAATGCGGTTTCATAGCGTCCGGCAGGTCAACGCTCTTCACAAAGAATCGTTTTGCCAACTCTAGCACGATCTTATTGGTTGCCGATCGGCCCGGCGCGTCACCGTCGAGCATCACGCAAATTCGCTCGACCCCGGCTTTTGTCAGCAAGCCAATATGAGCGGCTGAGAGCTCCCGACCCATGAGGCCAACTGCAGGAACGCGGAGAGCAGATAACCGAAAGACCGACCAGTAACTCTCGACGATCGTCACCTGATGGGCACCGACGACGCGGTGGAGATTGAACAGGACGAGCTGCTTAACAAAGCCGCGGGGAAGTAGGTATCGCGGCCGGCCGTCGGGAACGCGCTCCGCAGCCCATCGACCTGCATAGGCGATTAGAATTCCGGTCTCGTCGTGGATCGGGATTGCGATCCGGCCCTGCATAGAGCCCCGGTCGCAGTACCCCAATCCGAACTCCTCGATGATCGCCGGCGTCAATCCGCGACTGGCGAGATACGGATGCGCAGGGTCGAGCTTTAACGCGAGCCCGAGAGGACGGTTTAGCCGTGGCGCGGTCGACGGTGCTACGGAGCTTTTGCCAATCGCGATGAATTGATCGCCGGTAAGGCCTTCTACGATCACTGCCGCTTCTCGGATCGTGCATCTCTCCAGCCGCCCGACGAAATCGAGGACGGAGCCGCGCGCGCCGCAACCGAAGCACCGGAATCGGTTGCGTGTGCGGTCGATGCGGCACGAGGGCGTCTTCTCTCGATGGAACGGGCAGAGGATGAAGTGTTGTGGGCGGGAGCTCTCGGGCCCGAGCCGGTATCGTCGTAGCACTAGTTCGAAGCGAGCTTGCTGCCTGAGGGTTTTGAAATCGATCGAGTGTTCCGCCATAAGGTTTTCCCCCACGGCGATGCGCGGCGACGGTGCGCCGTTTCGCACCATGCCGAAGAATGAAGTTTCGAGGTTGGCGCTGGCCTCGCGTCGCGACGAAGGAACCAGTCCACAGACAAGCATGAGCTTTACGGCGCCTGATGGCAGGCGTCGGTTTATGCCCGCCCGACACAAGTCAGCGTCTACGACAGGCCTTGTGCGCCCAATACGCTAGGAAGCGGATCGGTTCTTTTTACAGACCGTGTCCGATCGCGCCAGCACTTGCCGGCAACCTCAACCACCAGAGAAGGCCGATTCCGTGCGTCCTGTGGACGCACGCTCGGCTATGGAGACTCAAGATGCAGTTCGCAACCGTACCACTTTCATCCCTTCTGCCGCCAAAGGACAATCCGCGGCGGACACTGGACAAGTCGCTCATTACTGGACTTGCACAGAGCATCAAAACCGACGGCGTGCTCCAGAACCTGCTGGTACATCCGGAGGGGGAGGGTGCCTACCGCGTCATTTTCGGCAAACGGCGGTTCCTCGCTCTTCAGCTTCTAAAGAAGAACGGCGACATCGACGGCACCTATCCGGTGCCCGTCGATGTCAAGGAGGAGCTCGATGACAACGATGCCGCTCGACTCGCGATGGTCGAAAATGTCCAGCGCGAGCAGCTTCATCCGATGGATGAGGCCGAGGCGTTCGCTCGGCAGCTTCAATCGGGCGGGACAGTGGAAGCGATCACGGAAAAGAGCGGGTTATCCGCTCAGACCGTGAAACGACGCCTCGCGCTTGCGACCCTCTGCTCAGAGGCCAAGAAAGCCTTTCGGGCCGGGACGATCACCCGGTCGGTGGCAGAGGCGCTGACGCTAGGATCGAAAATGCAACAGCGCGCGATACTCGAAGCGATCGAGCCTGACTACCCGCCCGATGCTGACGAAATTCGCGAGACGTTGCTTGGCCGCAAGCCATCACTGGCCATGGGCATCTTTCCGCGCGAGCAATACAAGGGCGGGCTCATCACCGACCTCTTCGCTGATGATGAGACGACCTACTTCGACGACGTCGACCAGTTCCTCTCGTTGCAGCATGAGGCTGTCGAGGCGCTGGCCGAGGGGCGCCGGCAATCCGGGAGCTGGGTAGAAGTGCTTCATCTCTACACCCCGCCATGGTGGCAGTACCGCGAAGCGGGGGAGGGTGAGCCGGCGGGCACGGTGATCAACGTGCACCCGTCGGGAGCGGTCGAAGTGCGGGACGGGCTCGTGAAGCACGAGGTCGAAGCACGGGTCGTGGAGGCGACCCGTCAAACACCGCTCGCGCCTCGTCCCGCGCCGAAGCGCCCCGTGTTCAGCGCAGAGTTGCTCCGCTACATCGCGTGCCAACGGAGTGCCGCCGTTCAGGCGACGCTCCTGACCAGTCCGCGGAGAGCGAAGGAGGTGGCTGTGCTGATCATGCTGCTCGGCTTTCGCACGTGCATCGGAGCGCGGTTCAATCTGCATCCATGCCATGCGACCTCAGCGGTCGAACGTGATCAACGCTCCTACCGCATGATCAACGACATAGTCGTTGAGCTTAGTGAGAAGCTTGGGCTGCGGTCAGAAGACGACACCCGTGACGATATCGCGTCGCTGACTGGGTCGTTGGGGGCGCTCCCGCTCTATGAGGCCCTGGGTCGGCTCACGGATGGGGAACTGGATCGCCTGCAAGTCTTGCTGCCGATCTTGTGCTTCGGCGAGGAGAACCTGGCGAGCCTCGACAGTAGCGAAAGTCTGTTCAATCGGATCGCCGCCGATGTCGGCGCGCAGATGAGAACGTGGTGGGTGCCTGATGCGCCGTTCCTCTCGAGCCTCCTGCGTGAGCAGATCGTGGCAGTAGTAGGGGATTGCGGTGCAGCGAGCGCCCTTACCGGCTTCAATGGCTGGACCAAGAGGCGCTTGGTCGATGAATTGGCTCGGTACTTTGCGGAACGAGCCAATCCGGAAACACTGCAGTCTCCGGAAGATCAAGCCGCACTCAACTGGACGCCGGGAATGCTACGCTTTCCGGCTGTGGGTACCGTCACGATGGATCAGACTCCACCATGAACTTTTAGCCGCCCCCGATGGGGCGGCTTTTCTCTGCCGCAAGCCTCTTTTGCACATTCTGGTACCTCCGCCGGAACGCCAGCCCGACGTACCTTTCAGACTATGGGCGATGCTCCGTCTGAAAAAGCTCCTCGCCTTTCGAAGCGTACCGACATCCCCACGGTCTCCAGGTGCCTGTCAGACGGTACCATTGTCGAGCTGCTTTATGATCCAGGACAGGGAACCACCGCGTTTGCTGTCTGGCGGGAGGGAACATGGAATATTGAGACGCGGGTCGAACATGGAACAGAGCGCCTCGTACCGTTTTCCCCGAACAACAACATCATCAAGAACGATGTCGTGTTGCTCCCGTCGGCGCCCGTCGACTATGGCACAAAGGCGGAGCTACTCGGGGAGATCCGACATTTCTTGCATCGGTACGTTGATACCGATCCGGCATTCGAAGCGATCGCCGCGCACTACGTGCTCCTGACCTGGCTTTACGACGTCTTTAACGAAGTGCCCTACCTCCGTTTCCAGGGCGATTTCGGAACAGGCAAGACGCGTGCGCTGCTCGTTATCGGCTCTGTCTGTTGCAGAGCGTTTTTCGCCAGCGGCGCATCCACCGTATCTCCCATCTTTCACATATTGGACGCGTTCCGGGGTACCCTGGTGCTCGACGAAGCGGACTTTCGCTTCAGCGACGAGAAGGCCGAGCTCGTCAAAATCTTCAATAACGGCAACGTTAATGGCATGCCGGTCCTGCGCACGACCGTGATGCGAAACCGTGAATTCAATCCGCGCGCTTTCCACGTATTCGGCCCCAAGATTATTGCGATGCGTGGCTCCTATGACGATCGCGCGCTGGAGAGCCGCTTTCTCACGGAAGTGATGGGGCAGCGGCCATTGCGCCGGGGTATTCCGATCAATCTATCGGGCGAGATGAAGACCGCCGCACTCAATCTCCGCAATAAGCTGCTCCTATACCGGCTCGAACATCGCAGTGGTCTTCGGCTTGATCGCGAAGCTGCGGTCGAGGGCGTGATGCCGCGGATTAATCAAATTCTCACGCCGCTTCTTTCGATCGTCGACGATGCGGCTGTACGTGCGGAGCTGCGCAGGTTCGCGACCGCCGCCTACGAGGGGATCGTTGCGGAGCGTAGTCTCTCTACTGAGGCACAACTTCTCGCGATCATTCGTGAGCTAGCGGCCGAGCAGCGGACCGGAAGTGTCGCGATAAGCGACTTAGCCCCACGCTTCGCGCAGCGGTTCGGCGAGGAGTATGCACGACCGATCAGTCCGCGCTGGATTGGAACCGTGCTACGCCAGCGCCTCCACCTGACCCCGCACAAGTCTCATGGACGCTATGTGCTGGCGGTCCACGACCAATCAAAACTCGCAGCCCTGTACGAGCGGTACGGGATCGGGGAACCCGTCAACGAAGCCACGGCATGAACCGCGATGGTTGACGTGGGGACATGGGGACGTTTGCAGCGTACCCTCAACCACGTACTTTGCCGAGGTTGTGTCGACGTTCGAAACGGACAGTGCGGCGTACCCGCTGATGTCCCCGCCGTCCCCATGTCTACCGCGCGGTATACTTGGGATATTACGGCACAAAGCATATGCGGTGACAGGCCGCTGTTGAGGTATGACCACGCGGCACGTTTTCCATTCTACGGGCACGCTTCCGAATCGCCGATGATGGCATTCGTTCGTCTCGCATCTCTTGATGCCGATACGTACGAGCACTATGGCCAAACGATCCTATTCTCTCGTCCGGGCGGAGCGCCGCCGCTGGGGTTTTAGTCAAGCCGAGTTGGCAGGGCTTTTGGGTATTATTAGCCCAACGACTGTGTCTCGTATCGAGCGAGCCGTACGTCCTCCCAGTACTGAAGTATTGATTGCGTGTTCCATCCTATTTGGAAGTCCTGCGCCCGAACTCTTTTCTTCGCTCCATCGCGACCTCGAAGAGGTCGTCGGAACTGCGGCGAAAGCACTATTAGACGAACTTATGGATAAAACGGATAAGCAATCGGCTAGGAAACGCGAATTTTTAGAAGCCGTTTTAGCTCGGCTTATCAGTGCTAACCGAACTAGAGGCTTATGAATGAGAGGCTAACTTACGAAATCGTACTTGCGATCTATCCCACAACGCGTGGAATAGCCTTTGCTCTCATGCAGTCGCCGTTGGCGCCGATCGATTGGGGAGTTAAAGGGGCTTATGGCCGGGACAAGAACGCGTCGTCATTGCGGAACGTTGCTGCGCTCATCGAAATTCATCAGCCCGACGTCGTGGTGCTCGAAGATCCCACCTCTCCCCGCGTGCGACGGTCGGCCCGCATCGAGCGACTGACTCGCGCTGTCGAGGCTTTGGCTCGCGACCGAGTTGTCGATGTTCATCGGTATACTCATGCGTCGGTGCAGGAGTGCTTCAGCCAGTTCGGCGCCCGTACGCGTTATGAAATCGCTGTCGCAATCGCAACGCGTGTCCCTGCTTTCGAACGATTCCTGCCGCCAAGGAGAAAGCTTTGGATGAGCGAGGATACCCGAATGGGGATTTTCCGGGCGGCCGCACTCGCATTGACCCATTACGGCCGCAGCGCATCCGGGCTACCCACGGCAGCTTCGGTGTAAAGGTCCAGCAGAGTTGGGCGCGCAAACACGGCGACTCATCTCTTGCATCGTCTGCTCGATCGCCCGAAAACGTCAAACTAGAATAAGGGAGCAGTGCCTTCCGCATATACGCGCACCAATTGTATCAAGTACGTGCGGTATCCGAATGAGGTAGAAATTCTTGTATGCCCTCATAGTATCCGTTGCTCGCGATTAGATTAAAAAAACCTGCGCATGGGATAAATATATCCTATACGCAGGTTTTGATTAGTGATGATTTACATGATCCAGGACACCTTTGACTACGCCGACTAGAGCTATTCCCAGCATCACTCCGGCATAGAAGTTTTCATGGCCTCTAATAGAGTGAATCATACCTTCCTCCACTGTGGGGAGGATCGAATCACCCGTGAGCAAGTTGATGACGCAAAATGCTGCCACTCCCTCGGTAATTTTGATGAGAACTCCGATCATCCAGCTGCGGATGGTCCATAACGGAACGGCAAAGACGATGCCGAACATTAGGCCGATATCCAACTCGGTCATTTTGTACACTCCCAAGAGCCCAGTTGGCACTGAGAGCACACGATTTGCGCCCGGATTCCGCCGGGTGTAGAATTCGCGATGGGAAGCTCGGGCTCTGGTAAGGGTGGAGCTCCCCACCGCGGCATCATGTGTGCTAGCGGGGGGCCATCGGTATCGCCGGTGGCCCCTTTTTTGCGGTGGTGCTCTCGCTTGCGGGCAATATCTGGCCATCCTCGCCTTCTCCTTCGAGCAGCATGCGCCGATCAGCGCACGTTTATCTTATGCACTATAACATGAGCACTATATGGCGCAAATTCGAACTGGAATGGGAATGGAAGATGCCTTATATCTAGAAGCATGAACGCGATTGAATTTCGGGAGCTGCGAGAGCGTCTCGGTCTAACGCGAGAGGCGCTGGCGCGGGCACTGGGCTTATCGTCGAGTCAGCTCGCCGATTACGAAAGTGGATGGAAACGAGGCACCGATCGGCCGGCATCCATCCCGCCTGTTGTTGAGCTGGCGATGATGCATCTCACAGAGATGCGCACAAGATGGCGGGGACGGTTAGGCCACCTAACTCCCGTGCCCGTTCGCGTAGGGGGGCGCCTAGGTGCGGTACAACCGGACGTGCCAAAATTCGCTGGAGTAGCCGCCAATCTCTCTTTGTTTTTCGGCGCACGTGCCGGATACGATGATTTAGCCTGGACCTCAGGAAGTCTTAGGATCGAAGGCCTCGCAGAAGCGGGTCGCTTGCGGGCAGTCAGGGTTTCAGTTGATCCGACGCCGATCGCGGAGGGCGCTCCGCTGCGCCTCAAACTCGCGGACGGGCTAGGGCACTGCGAGGAGATCGAACTTTCACCCGAGGCCCCGTCTTATTCTATCAGCTGGCGAAATAAGCCAGGGTTGCAAGGTGCACTAGAGGATCTCGAACTCGACATTGCGATCAATGACAATGAAAATCCACGGCCTTGATCCATCGCACCTGCCGATCGGCGCTATAGCCCGCTCTCTAGAGGACGATGTAAAAGAAAGCACGCTCGGTACTTTTCCAAGCACTCCCAGCTTCGAGTTTCGCAAAAACTCAATTTACGATCAGTACGACCTGAGTTGTTCTAGTCGGCTTGACTACAGACTCTGGCGCAGCGCGCTAACCCCCTATTTTGCAATAACCCATCGCAGATACGAAGGTCCGCAGCTAAAAAATGACAAGGAAGGCTGGCAGGAGCTTTTGGCTCATTGTGTTTCTCTGGACGCGCCGCCGGTGACGTTGTGGTCAACGGTCGCCATACTACCCTTGATCTTAAGATCAACATACCGATCGAGGGAGAGAGTACTTGACGATCGGGTAAGAGCAGCCCTCTGCTACCTTTATGGACAGCTGAAATTCGGACTATTACGGCCCATGGAGGCGTGCCCGGCATCCTGCGCTATAGCGGGAGTACATTTTTTAGCAGCCTGGTCCCGTATTTTCTTCGAAGCAGGCCGACGGTTAAAAGATGATGAGGTCGACGACTTCCAGCGACTTCTTTTGCGATTTATCAAGACAGCTGATCCGGCGTGGCTGTCGGGTCAAAAAATCAACACGGACGTATTGGAGCACGAGCGAGCGGGTGCTTATCGCCTGTCGCCCACTCATAGTGCATATGACTTTTCGATGCTTGTTGATACGCTGTTAGCGCTACCTCGGACATTTGTTAACAGCATTAACATAATAGATTCACGATCACAGCGTTTATTCGAGTTAGCTTACGACTTTTCTTTTACGGCGTGGCGCACCGCGCGGTCACGCCGGATAGATCAAGAGGATTACCGCCGCCGAATCAGCTTCGGATCTGCGGCCGACGCTCGAACGAGCCCTGACCTTTGTCAGCGCGCCGAGTTTTTCGCCAATTTCCAAGCTATCAAAACTGCCCAATTGGCAGGGAGATATGTAGAGGCAGCGAAGAATACCTATTTGATGTATCGGCTTGTGCCGCAGGGAACAAAGAATGAGGAAGGTTTTTGGAGGTTGCCACCTGCGCGCTTCTTTAAAGAAGTCGGCCTTGAAGTCGATCGTAGGTTTGAAATCGATGATAGCGATGCAGAGCAACAGGCACGGATCGCCGCACGCGGCTCGGAATTGCGCGATCAGTGGTATAGGCGGCCTGTAGGGTTTTTATTGCTTCCCGACCTGCCCCTCAGGCCTGACCCGGATGAGTTGCCATACGATTGGCTATTGGAGCTGAGCGTTCGCTCTGATCAGGCATCTGATGAAGATTGGCGCACCGTCATTCGCCATCGGGGACCTCTACCCGACGAGACACCGACCGAATACCTCCATTCATTAGTGGCCAGCGTAGCGGATTACCAGCTATCGGCGAATTCGCAGCTGGTACCGGCGGTCTTTCGATTGGCCTTGAAGTACGGTTTGGTGAGAAGCGCTAGCAAAATTCTCAGCGAGGGATTAGATCGCGGGGAGATGGTGGTCACAAACGAAGATGTGATCGACCTGCTGCATAATGTCCGTCGATGCACCCAGCTTGATCCTTTTGGATTGCGGCAAGCCCGCCATGAAATGTGGCAACGAACGATACGCGCGGCTTGTAGTAAATTGTCCGCTCAGCGATCCAAAAATTGGATTTCGGCAAAGGAGCGGGTTTGGCTTCATGAGACGTTGCAAGGCCGTACGCACGTGCTGCATCGAGCGATGCGACCGGATTTCCGAATCCCCCTTTATTCTAAATCTGTGAATATACTCAAGTTATGCGATGATGACCTAAGACATTTTTACGACCGAGAGTACGATTTCTTTCGAAGAGCACCGTCAGTCGCCGATATCGGAACTTTAAGTTCATTTTGCGCTAAATATCAGGGCAATACACTCAAGTCTCCGGTATTGGTATCAATCCTTCAGTTGGGTGTTCGCATTTCCTTGGTTGCGATAGGGAAAAGCGGCCAGCCGGTAGCAGAAGAATTGGAGATGCCGCAGCTGGACTCGGATGTAGCGTCCATGGAAGCGGATTCGCAGTTTTGGTTTCAACTCGAAGGCCCTCCAGAGACCCAAATCAGTTGGCGGCCGTCCTTCAGAAGCATAGCCACGACTATCATTTCGCTTGCGAAGGCCGCAGACCCAGCTTCCACGGTAATAACTCTTGCCGTTGACTGGAAATTAGCAAGATTTCCATGGCAAAACCTTCTTCTGTCAGTCGGTTTTTCTGAATATTTGATAGCTTTAGTGCCAAGTTTAACAACAGTAACCCTTCTCAGACAAAGTATATACGAAGATTCAGATGATGATATGATCTTGAGCAAAGCCGGAATATCGGGTGATTCTGCAATACAAACGATCAATCATATAGTAGAGGCCACGACGGCAGGAATCGATTTGCGCAGGGCGAAAATTCGAATCGCTACCGGACACGGCACGGCACCCGAAGACGGTGAGCTGCCGGTACTACGACTTGGTAACGGACGCGAACTCCGTACAGTAGACGATTGGATACGCATTGGTGTGGCACGCATTATCATTTTGCACTGCTGTCATTCCGCTCATACGAAGCCGGTTTTTATGCAGGAACTCGGAGGCGTCGCTGGCCTTGCAATGAGTCTTGGCGCCGAGAGCCTCATTGCCCCAACGTCTGAGGTTAGGAGTTCCGGGGCCGCCGCGCTCCAACGGCGTTTGTTTGCAGGGAGCGGGGCTGAAATTGGGCTCAAGTACCTGCAAGCATTGCGCGATGATCCAGAGTGCTCGCTCTATAACCTTTGGGGCAACCCATATGAACGGGTGTTACCGGAACTGACAATGATAGCACCTACAGCGGTCCATGATACCGATGGCGCCGAACGGACCGAAAGCTTCCCGACAGCTTTAGCCGCTGAGTAGTCATGAAGAATTCCCCGCCATGGCTATTCCCCGGTTTGGTGGCATCGTTCGTGCGCCGCTTCAATCGAGACTCGTAAGCATTCGTCCAGGCCGCGTGAGGTCGGACCAGACAGAAAGCGCTGGGCCGCCCTCACTCGCTTCCTTGATGACGGCCGCATTTGCCTCACCAAAAATGCCGCCGAGCGGGCGCTGCGCGGTATCGCACTCGGCCGCAAAGCCTGGCTGTTCGCCGGCTCCGACCGCGGCGGCGAGCGGGCCGCCGCCATCTACACGCTGATCGGCACCGCCAAGCTCAACGAAGTCGACCTGCAGACCTGGCTCGCCGACGTGCTGCAACGCATCGCCGATCACGCGGCCGCCCGGCTCGACGAACTCTTGCCCTGGGACTGGAAGAGAGCCGCTGCTCCAAGCCGCTGCTGCCTGATCCAGCCCCACCGCGGCCTTTACGATGATGTAGCGCGGCGCTGCAGCAGGTCGTGGAAAGATCGCACTCGCGCATCTTCGAAAAAAGTGCATCGCTGTTCAACTGCCGGCCTCGGCGTTGGCGAGCCTAGCTTCCCACATTCCAATCGCAGCGCGCATTTCCGCAAGATACGAGTGTCGGTTATAGACTTGGGCAATCGGCGAGAGCGTTCCACCGCTGAGATGGTTGAGCAGTTTTTCAACAACGGTCTGCGGAACATGTAACGCGGCCATACCAGAGGCTACGGTCCGACGCAGGTCATGGAGACGCCAGGATGCAATTTCATGGCCTTTGCTCACCAACTCCTTGTCGAAGGCGATCTTGTCTTTACCCCACCCGTTATAAACGGTCGTCGGCTTGCCCTTAGCGATCGACCGTGCGGCAGGAAAGACATAGGGCGAGCCGATTTGCAGGGGAGTAATGTCGAGGATCGAGGCGGCAAGCTCGCCGAGCGGGATTATGTGCTCGCGGCGGTTCTTCGTAATCCGGGCTGGGAAGGTGAGGGTCGCTGTCTTACGATTGAACCAATCCCATTCGATATGCGCGATCTCGCCGCGACGCTGACCAGTGAGGATCAGCAACGCGATGATCCGATGAAGCGGCGAGGAACCGGTGCGGGCGGTGCTGTAGATCGCCGCCAGCTCGTCATCCGACAAAATCCGGTCGCGGGAAGCGCCGTTGCTCGGCACCTCCATCTTCTCCATTGGATTGCGTTCTATGATTTCTTGTCGCACGCACCAGCGGAAGAAAGCGCGAGCGGCCGTGAAGGCATGATGCTGTTCGCTTGGAGTGCCCGCGAGCTTGGCCAGTCGGCGCAAGATATCCCGGCCGCCAATCGAGCCGACGCTTGTTCGCTCGTAGGGAAAATGCCGGTTCAGTAGGCGGCGATAGTCCTCGACTGTACGGGCGCGATTCTTTCGTGCACACGCCTCCAGGAATTCAGCTTTTGCGTCGTCAAACGCTGTGTGGACTGGCCTGATCTTCCCGAGGGTCTTCTCAGCAAGGAGCCGGCGCGCTTCGATCCGCGCCTTGGCGAGGGGGAGCATCGGCCATCGGCCGATTGCTTGGCGCCGGCCACTGTCGATAAGGACGATGAAGGTCTTGGTACCGCCCTGGCTGACGCGGACGCCAAATCCTTTGAGGCTGCCGTCCCACGCCGTCACGGTCCCGGTGGCCGGCGGAACTAGACATCTGATGCTAAAATCCGTGAGGCTATTTGGCACTAATTTGGCACCTCGAAGGGCCGTGTTCGTGGGGTGGAACATTGAGTTACATATTAGCCGATATCCGCAGAATGCCTAATCTTTTTGGTAGCTATGTATCTCGATGAGAAACCCCAAAAACGGACTGAAAATCCGTGTGTCGGTGGTTCGACTCCGCCCCTGGGCACCATCCTTCTCTAACCTGACTGAGATTCCGCGGTTTTTTCCAAGTTTCGCCTCACTAGGCGTAACCACCGGAAAAAGTGCGGCATCTGCGTTCCTCGCGGTGTGGGTAAGAGCGCGCCGCTCCGGCTTCGAGGCGCTCTATCGGCCGTCCCCGTACAAAATGCGGTCTGCTTCGTGCCGGTTTATACGAAGGCGCCGCCGCGCTGTGCCGGTCGCGCCGGAAGCTTGCGTTTGACGCAAGGGTTTACCGGATGGAAAGGATAATCACCCAGTTTAGCATCTACCCTCCGCGGCGAGGCGAGATGCGCGCGCACTCAAAAACCCTTCGCACAAGCACTCTTACCGGTCGTTCTCCGATTATCGTTCCGAGCCGGTTTCTGCTCCCGAGCTACGCGGCGACGCTGTTCTTCAGCGCCGGTCTATTATTCTTCGTGCAACCGATGGTCGCCAAGATGGTGCTGCCGCGCCTCGGCGGCTCGCCCGCCGTGTGGAATACGGCGATGTGCTTTTTTCAGGCGACGCTGCTGTGCGGCTATCTTTACGCACATCTGCTGGCGACGCGGCTCGATCGAACTGCTCAGGCGCTTATCCATGCCGCGGTGCTGCTCGCCGCGACGGCGTTCCTGCCGCTGAACCTCGGCAATGCAATCCCGCCCGCGAACGGCACGCCGGTGTTGTGGCTGATCACCAAGCTGGCGGCGACGGTCGGCCTGCCGTTCTTCGCCCTGTCGGCGACAGCCCCGCTGCTGCAGCGCTGGTTTTCGCGGACCGGACATTCCGCCGCCGCCGACCCATATTTTCTCTACGCCGCCAGCAATGCCGGCAGCCTTGTCGCGCTGGTCGCGTATCCGCTGCTGGTAGAGCCGAACCTGCCCTTGTCGCTGCAGAGCCACGCCTGGAGTATCGGGCTGGGGTTTGTCGCGGTTGGGATCGGCCTGTGCTGGCTCGGCTATCGCAGCCCACCCTCGGCCGAGCTGGCAGCGCCGGTAGAGCAGATCCATCCCGGTAATTGGGATCGCGCGCGCTGGGTCGCCTATGCTTTTGTGCCCTCCGGCTTGCTGCTCGCGGTCACCGCGCACATCACCACCGATCTCGCCGCGGCGCCGTTGTTCTGGGTGGTTCCACTCGCGCTCTATCTGCTGACTTTCATCTTTGCTTTCGCCAACCGGCCGCCTTTGCCGCATTGGCTGATGCTGAAGCTGCAACTCTACCTGCTGATCCCGCTGATCGTGATCTCGGCCGCCGTGCAGAGCCTTTGGCTGCTTGCGGCACATCTCGCGCTGTTTTTTGTAACGGCGATGGTATGCCATGGCGAGCTGGCGCGGCGGCGGCCACCGGCGCAGTACCTCACCGAGTTCTACCTGTTCGTCTCGCTCGGTGGCGTGCTGGGCGGGATTTTCGACGCGCTGATCGCGCCCGCCATCTTTCCCGACATTTGGGAGTATCCGCTGCTTCTCGTCGCGGCGTGCCTCGCACGACCGGGTGCGCGAGAGGCGAACTGGGGCGGGCGCGGCGAGCTGGTCTGCGCGCTGGTGCTGATCGGCTGCCTGGACGTACTGATCCACACCGGCGCGGCTGCGGGTTGCGTGGCGGTGCCGATTTTGGCGGTGGCGGGTCTCGCCCTCTTTCGATTGAGCGAACGACGCTGGTGGTTCGCCTTTGGCGTCGCCGCGTTCCTCTTCGTCGAATACGCCGCGGCCGCCGGCTCCACGCTGGAGACCGTCCGCAGCTTTTTCGGCGTGCATCGCGTGCGTCTCGTCGAGGACGGCACGATTCGCGTCCTGCAGAACGGCACCACGATCCACGGCGCGGCATATGTCGCGGCGGACCGCGAAACGACGCCGCTCGGCTACTACAGTCAAGAAGGACCGTTCGGCCGTTTCTTCGCCGCGATCGCCAACCGCCAGCCGAAAACGATCGGCGTTGTCGGACTCGGCAGCGGCGAACTCGCGTGCTACGCCCGCCCAGGGCAGAACTGGACCTATCACGAGATCGATGCCGAGGTAGTCCGTATCGCTCGCGACACGCACTATTTCCATTTCCTCGAACGCTGCGGTGGCGACGTCAAGATCGTGCTGGGCGATGCTCGGTTGACCTTGCAGGACGTGCCCGACCGGCATTACGACGTGCTCGTCATCGATGCCTTCAGCTCCGACAGCATTCCGCTGCATCTGCTGACGCGCGAGGCGCTGGCGCTCTATCAGCGCAAGCTCACCGCCAACGGGGTCATCCTCTTCCACATCAGCAATCGTTATGTCGATTTGCGCCCCGTGGTATCGGCGCTGGCGGCGGATTCCGGCTCGCCGGCGCGGCGATTGCTCGACCTGGCGCCGCAATCGACATCGGTGGCGCGGCTGAGCGCCGAGGTGGTCGCGATTGGGCAGCCGGGCAGCAAGCTCGACGATCTTCCGCCGTCGGATGGCTGGCGCGACATGGCGGCCGCGCCGCGCACCGCGCTATGGACCGACGAGCGTTCCGACCTCGTCAGCAACATCCGCATTGCCGGACGGGATTTCTCCGGCGACTGAGCTCCGCGCGGCGAGTGCGCTTCCCGACTGCGCCATGGGAACCCCCCGCGGATCAGCGGCGTGCCACGCCCGCCGACGAAGATTTAGCGTCGGTTGCCAGCTCATTTAAAGGCCGCCTTTTGCCGGCATGCGCGGTGCCGGATGAAATACGCCGATAGTGGCTGAGGGCGCCGTGGCCGCTGTCCTTCAAGCGTTCGGCGCTACGCGGTCCGGGCGTCGCGCCCGTTAGGCCGCCGCTTCGGTCATCTCGCGCCGGAGGGCGAGGATCGTGCGCTCGAACTGGGTATGGATGTGTCGCAGACTCGTGTGAGCATCGCACAGGCGGCCCGCCGATGCATTGTCTTCAAGATCTTTCAGTAGCTCAGCCAATTCGGTTGCGCCGATATTGCGCGAGGCCGATTTGAGCTTGTGAGCGATTCCGGCCACTCTGTCTGCGGCATTTCCCTCAATTGCGGACGCCAAGTCGGCCAAGTCTATCGGCGTCGCTTCGAGGAAAAGGCGCCCCACCTTATCGAGCAGGCCCGAACCGTTTGCGCCAGGCGCGCGCTTCAATGCCTGAATTGCCTTCAAATCCAGGACGGCTGACGCCTCCGCCGGCTCCAGAACCGCTAGTTGCGGCGTTTGCGCCGAAGCGGCATTCGCCCGCCCGATCGCGCAGCACTCGATCATTCGATACAAATCGGCAGGCTCGAACGGTTTGGTCAGGCAGTCGTCCATTCCGGCGGCGCGGCAGCGTTCGCGATCGGTCGTCGACGCCAAAGCGGTCAGCGCGATGATCGGAACGCGCCGGCGAACACCATTTGCGGCTTCTCGTTCGCGGATTCGGCGCGCCGCTTCAAAGCCGTCCACCCCGGGCATCAGGCAATCCATCACGATCACGTCGTAATCATGCGCCGCGAAAGCAACCAATGCCGCCTCGCCGTCGCTCACCGCATCTACCCTGCAGCCAAAGGACGTCAGGTGTTCACGCGCAATTTCTTGGTTGATCGGGCTGTCTTCAACGAGCAGGGCGCGGAGGTGGAGCGCGGGCCATTGAGGCATTGCTTCATCCGTCGCGGCAACGCGGGATGTCGGCGTAAATCTGTTGAGCGCGAGCGGATTTTCCGTGAGTAGATTGGCGACATGTTCACAAAAATCGGCTTCGCGTATGGGCTTCGTCAGGCTTGCAACGTTTTCGATGTCGGCCTCGACCACCGAGCAGGCAGCGGGTCCCAATGAGGTGAGGATCAACACCGGCAGGTTTACCGTCTCGGCATTCGCTCTAATCCGCCTGACGATATCGCCACCGCTCGTCCCCGGCATCACCGCATCGACGATCGCGAGATCGTATGGGCGCCCCGACCGATCGGCGCGTGACAACGCCTCGAACGCGGCATCCCCCGATCCCGCGCTGGTGCCGGCAATGCGCAATTTGGACAGGTAGTGTTGAATCAGCGCACGGCTTGCCTCGCTATCGTCGACAACAAGGGCGCGCTTCCCCTCGAAGGAAAGCGGCAAGCTTGCCGCCGTACGCTCCCTAGGCCTTGAGACGGCCAAGGTGAGCTCTACCCGAAACAGCGACCCCTTACCGACTTCGCTTTCGACCTCTACGCGCCCGCCCATGATTTTGACCAGCTGCTGGACGATCGAAAGTCCAAGACCGGTGCCCTCAAATCTCCGGTTGGTGCCGTCGTCGACCTGCCGAAAGGCTTCGAAAATGCCCTTGATCGCCTCCTTCGGAATGCCGATCCCGGTGTCTCGAATGTCGAAGCGTACGCGGGTAAGCTCGCCGCTCATGCCCATTGGAAAGGCTTCGATCCGGAGCGCAACGTCGCCCTGGTTGGTGAATTTGATCGCGTTGCCGACCAGATTGACCAAGATTTGCCGTATCCGTGCCAGATCGCCTCGGACGAGTTGCGGCACCGAATCGGCGATGATGTACGTTAGCTCGATTCCCTGCTTCTGAGCCGCCCCCGCTAACAGGTTCGCGACGTCATCCGCACAAGCCCGAAGGTCCACCGTGCTGATGTCGAGGGTCAGTTCGCCTGCTTCGATCTTCGAGAAGTCGAGAAGGTCGTTGATAATCGTCAGCAATGCCCGCGCGGACTGCCGGATAACCGTGGCGAAATGGTCCTGGCGCGGCGCGAGACCGGTCTGTCGAAGCAGATCGACCATGCCGATGACGCCGTTCATCGGGGTCCGAATTTCGTGGCTCATATTGGCCAGAAACTGCGACTTCGTGCGGTTGGCCGCATCGGCCAGCTCTTTCGCCGCGACGAGTTCCTGCTCGGTTTTGTGGCGGCGCGCGATCTCGTTCTTGAGCTGTTCGTTGTTTTCGGCCAGCTCGGCCGTGCGCTCGGCAACCAGTTTATCGAGGCTGACTTTATGTTTTTCCAGCTCCCGTTCCCGCGTTTCCAGCTCAACCAGAGCGAAATGAAGCCTCGCGCTGCTATCCGTCAGCTTTGCCCTGTCGTTCGAAAGCTTCTTCTGCATCGCTGAGAGCGCACTCAGCGCTCGCGATATCTCATCACGACCGTCTGTCACTATTGCGGAGTCGAGGCTGTCCTCGGCGAGAGCGGTGGCGATCGCGGCGACCTGCCAAAGTCGAGCCAAAATTGATCGGCTCGCGGTGAAAAGGATCAATGCCGCCAGCGCGATACCAGCGACCAGGATGACGCAGCCCATATGATAGATTTCGATCAACCCAGCGGCACCCGAGCGGTAGGCGGCGGCGCTTGATTGGAACTGTTCGGCCATTCCGGCCAAGGCGCGATCGATGGCGCTGGAATCGGGTTTTTCTTGCGGCGTTTGTGCGAGCTTGAGGAGCTTGGCCTGGGCGTCTGCCACCGCCGTGCGCATTCTGGCGGCGGCGGCTTCTCGCGCCTTTGCGGGTGATGCCGGATCTATCGACGCGTCGATGCCGCCTAACAATCCATCCATTTCATGCTGGATACCGGCGGCCAGCGTGGGGGAATTGCCCGTGTCCGGCCGGACGAGCTTTGCCACCGTGCGCCGCGTCTGGTTGACCGCGGCGTCGTTTCTGTCACCGAAATCGGCCGCGAGTTGATTGAGACGACTGCCGGTCGTCCAGGATGTCCAACCGATGACGCACAGCACGGCGAAAAAGGCCAGATAGCATCCGGCCAGCTTGCCGCGAATGGAAGTTGATATCTTCATCTATCTTTGAGTGCCAGGAACCCTGAAGCCCCAGGGACCGCCGCCTCCCCCGGTGCGCCGCGTCAAGCGACAACGTTCTCAAAATCACAACAGGCGACCACCCGCTCGGGGGGCAGGGTCAACGTCACCGTTGTACCGACACCCGGTCGGCTTTCGAATTCAAGTGACCCGCCGTGCAGCTTTGTCATCGCCAGCGCGAGAGGGACGCCGAGACCCGTACCTTCGTATCGCTTGGTCAGAACATCATCCAACTGTACGAACGGCTGCTGGATTCTCGGAATCTGTTCGGCCGCCATCCCGATACCGGTGTCGCGAACGATGACGCTGATGCCTCCTTCGGCATTCCGTTCGACGTGCACGTGGATTTCGCCGTGGGGCGGCGTGAATTTGACGGCGTTGGACAGCATATTGATCAGGATTTGTTTCAGCCGGATGGGGTCGGCGCGGATTAGCGGAATCGAGCCGCCATACGACACGCGCAGGTCGATCTTTTGATTTGCCGCTCGCTCCGACACGAGCAGCATCGAAGCGCGAACAAGCGGGGCAATCTCAACAATCTCCTCCCTGATCTCCGTCATGCCGGCTTCGACCCTCGAAAGGTCGAGAATGTCGGTCACGATTTGCAGCAGGTGGGTGCCGCTGTCATAAATGTGCCGGGCGTATTCCATGCTGGATAGCGGGGTGAGCTTGCCGGATCGCATAAAATCCGAGAACCCGATGATCGCGTTCAGCGGCGTCCGTAATTCATGACTCATATTGGCGAGAAAAGCCGATTTGGCTTGGCTCGCAGTCTCAGCCAGGCGGAGCGCCTCGCGGGTGCTCTGCTCGACGGCACTCAATCGCAGCGTGAATTTGACGCGATACGCCAGTAGCGACCACGCCATAGGTTTGACCAGAAAATCCGTGGCGCCGGCCGCAAATGCGCGCTCGATGGAGTCTTCGTCCTCCAGCGCGGTGACCATCAGGATAGGCGTGTGCATAAGATCGGGATCGGACCGGACCAGACGGCACACATCGAAGCCGTCGATCCCCGGCATCAACACGTCCAACATGATGAGATCGGGCCGTTCCCTGCGGGCAGAGTCCAAACAATCTTCCCCGCAAGCAACCTCAAATACCTTGAATCCCGCCGCCTCGAGATACGCTCGTGCGGTCAGCCGTTGCGTTGCCTCGTCATCGACGATCAAGACGGTCGGATGCGACGGCACTTGCCCTTCGCTAAAGCGTGACAAGTCAGAACCTCATTCTTGCGGCTGAGGATAACTTCCACGCTAATGATCTGTTTTTCCTTAACGAGATCGTTTTTGCTGCGGCTTTCTGCGCGCGTAATCGCCCAGAGAAAAGAGCAGTGGTGCGCCGGCGCGTATTCCGGCAGACATGATTACACCCGCTGCCTCCCGGCGCCGGGCAATATTCTGGCATTTTAGATAAGGAAAAGGACAGTCATGTAAGGTGAATCGCGATCAAATTGTTTGTTTTTATTTAACTTCTAATTCACCATATTCCGGTTCGATGGCATTTTCGACGCCTGAGCACAGCCTGAAAAGGCTGAACCGGCGTCCTCTTCGGGCGGCGGTGTGGCGTCTCGGTGGCCAACCCGACCGAGCAAAAGTGGCTCTTGTGCCGCGTTGGCGCACGGCGTTGCGCCATCCCGCTCGCTTACGCCGCCGAGACGATGCGAGCCGCCGGCTTTCAGGCGCGGCTGCGATGCCCCGAACTCGCGGTATTGCTGACGACCGGATACGCCAACGAGGGCGATCGCGACCGCAGCGACCGCCTCATCCGCGAGCCATATCACGGCAACGAACTGGCGGCGAAATTACGGGAAGCGCTCTCGAGCGGTTGATGAGGGGCCGTTTCGCGCCCCGGCCACCGCCGTTTTATCGGCGGTGGGCATTGCTCCGCCCCCGGGCACTATTCTTTTCATTCGCCGCATCCGTGGCCTGGTCCGGCCGCACCATCTTTTTCGGATCAACGACGCGATCGAATTCGGCCTCGCCGACAAAGCCCAGCTTCAGCGCGGCCTCCTTCAGCGTCAAATCGTGATCGCTCGCGTAGTGAGCGATTTTCGACGCCTTGTCGTAGCCGATGACGGGCGACAGCGCGGTCACCAGCATCAGTGAACGTTCAACAAACTCATTGATTTTTTCTAGATTGGGCCTCGTGCCCTCGACCAGGAACCGGCGGAAATTGGTGCAGCCATCGGTCATCAGCGTGATCGACTGCATGATGTTGAAAATCATCAGCGGCTTGTAGACATTCATTTCGAGATAGCCGCCGGCGCCGCCAAAGCCCACCGCGACGTCGTTGGCCATCACCTGCACCGCGATCATGGTCAGCGCCTCGCATTGGGTCGGATTGACCTTGCCCGGCATGATCGACGAACCCGGCTCGTTCTCCGGTATCGCTAACTCGGCGAAACCGGCGCGGGGGCCGCAGGCCATCAGGCGGATGTCGTTGGCGATCTTGTAGAGCGACACCGCCAAGGTACGCAGCGTTCCGGAGAGCTGAACGAGTGCGTCGTGGGCGCCTTGAACCGCGAACTTGTTGGGTGCGGTGACAAAGGGGAGGCCGGTCAATTTCGCGATCTCGCCGGCCGAGGCCTCGGCGAATCCCGCCGGCGCGTTGATCCCCGTTCCCACGGCCGTGCCGCCGAGCGCCAGTTGGTACACGCCGGGCAGAGCCCCGTCGATCCGATCCAGATCGTCGGTCAGCATCCCGGAATAACCGGACCATTCCTGCCCCAAGGTAAGCGGCGTGGCGTCCTGCATGTGGGTGCGCCCGATCTTGACGATGCCGTCCCACGCCTTCGCCTTCTCGTCGATCGCGTCGCGCAACGCCGCCACGGCCGGCACGAGGCGCTGCTT
>Ga0335074_10000677_pt1 | contig 47315 bp, 49 predicted proteins | sample Lox_Sample_23_FD_206715 | JGI IMG/M metagenome (GOLD analysis project Ga0335074, IMG submission 206715) | Soil microbial communities from Loxahatchee National Wildlife Refuge, Florida, United States - Lox_Sample_2.3 | ecosystem: Environmental > Terrestrial > Soil > Wetlands | place: USA...
CCGTGCCCGTCGAGCGCACCGATACGGCCGAAACGCTCGCCGCGCGCGTGCAGCAAGCCGAGCGCGGGTTGCTCGTTGAGGTGCTCGCGGAGCTCGCGAGCGGCAAGCGCAACCTTGCTGCGGGGCACCCGGGGCACACGCCGTGACGGCTCGAGCTCATCCCATGACCTATCCAGGGCAATGTCACTGCGGCTCGATCGGGTATGCGTACGAGACGTCCCGGCACCCGTCCACCTGGTCGGTTCGCGCCTGCCAGTGCACGTTCTGTCGCGCTCACGGGGCGCTCACCACATCGGATCCGGGCGGCTCGGTCGCATTCCGGCTCGATGACCCGGCGCGCCTCGTGCGCTACCGCTTCGGGCTGCGCACGGCCGACTTCCTGATCTGCGCGCGGTGCGGAGTCTATATCGGGTCGGTGATCCGCACCCCCCGCGGACGTCGTGGGATCGTCAACATCCACGCGATGCGGCCCGTGCCGCCAGACCTGGCGCAACCGCAGCCGATGTCGTACGAGGGTGAGACCGAGGAGCAGCGGACGGTGCGCCGGGAGGCGCGGTGGACGCCCGTTATCGGGGACATCTGAGCCCGCCGCGACCTTGCGGACGGCGGGGGCCGGGCATCACTTGCGCCGCGCGAGCTCCGACCCGCGGCTGCCCTTTTTCCGGCCCTTGCTCGGATCCTTGGCCCGCGACTTGCCGAACGATCCGCGATAGATCTTGCCACGACGGGTCTTGCGGTCACCTTTTCCCATGCCAACTCGCTCCGAGTACCCACGACCGGGCGCGCAGTCTAGCACCGGCCTCGAGCCGAGGCCGACAGCTTTGCCAGGGCCGCTGCCGCCCCGGCCGGGGGTGCAGCCACCCCGGCCGCGCTGTGAGCGACGTATCTTGTTTGGACGTACGGCTTCCGGTATGGTGCGCCCCGGTTCGTGACCTTTCCCTTTCCCTGCCGCCTGCCGCGATGCGCCCCGGCGCCCGGCTTCCGAGTTGCGAAAAGCCGAATCGTTGTCGATCCAGGTGGCAGAGTGCCGCCGCCGATTCACCCGCTTCGGCTGCCTCCCTGCCTCGTGTCTTGGCCCGCATACACACGATTGATCGTGGCGGACCGCAGTGTTTCAGGAGTCTGATTCAATGACGAAGATTTATGTCGGAAACCTCCCGTTCTCGACCGACGAGAACGAGATTCGTACCCTTTTCTCCCAGCACGGCACCGTCGAGTCCGTCAGCGTGATCACCGATCGCGACACCGGGCGCCCCCGGGGCTTTGCGTTCGTCGAGATGCCGCGCGCCGACGCCTCCCGGGCGATCCAGAACCTCAACGGCAAGGAGCTCGGCGGCCGGCCCCTGCGGGTGAACGAGGCGCAGGAGCGCAGCGGCGGGCCGCGCGGCGGCGGCTCCAAGCGCTGGTAAGCGCAACCGCGGATTGCTTCCGTCCGGGCGGTTCGGCGCGCTCACCACGCCCCGCCGTCCGGACCTCGGCTTCGCATCGAGAGCCGATCGCGTAGCGAATGGAAAGCTGAGCCAGGCTTTCGGTCGCGAACGGCGTCTCGTCCAGCAACACAGCGCGGTTCGATTCCGCGCTGCGCACGCGCACGCCCTCGAGCGTGAGTGGACCGGGCTCGCCCACGCGCCCGAACAGCACCGTTTGCTGATCGACGGCCCCGGGCAGAGGCTTGCCGTTCTCCTGGAGGACCGTGACGGACAGGGTCGCCGCGGCGACGGCGTCGAGCCCGGCGGCGAACGCCACCAGTGCGATGAGCACGCGTGCGCGAGATCTCACTCCTGCACCCGGATTCTCGCCGCCGGTCATCAGCGGCGCCTACGATGGGCCGTGCGATTTGAACAGATCACATGAGCAGTTTTCGCAACCGGCTTCTCGCGCTGATCATCGGTTTGGTCGTCGTCACGCAAACTGTGACGTTGATCGCGGTGCTCGCACGGACCGAGGGCGATGTGAAGGCACGTGCCGACGAGCAGCTGCGCGCGGGCGGCTCGGTGGCAGATGAGTTCATTCGCTCCCGCGCGAGCGAGCTCGCGCGCGCGGTTGCCGTGCTCGCCGCGGATTTCGGCCTGCGCAAGGCGGTTGCGAGCGGCGATGCGGCGACCATCCTCTCCGCGGCGCGCAAGCATGCGGGGCGCATCGGCGCCGACCTGGTGCTGATCACGGACATTCGGGAGCGCGTGCTCGCATCGAATGCGCCGCTTGCGCCCGGCGAGGACGCGCTGTTACGCCGGCAGCTCGCGCAGAGCGCGAACGTCTCGAACGAGGCGCATTTCGTGCTCCTCGGCAGCCATTGCTATCAACTCTTCGTCGCGCCCGTGAAGGCGCCCGAGCTCATCGGCTGGGCGGCCATGGGGTTCGTCGTGGACGATGCGCTGGCGGCGCGCATTCGCGCCCTGGTGGGCGTGCACGTGACGCTGCTCGCGCAGAACGCCACGGGCGCGGTGCTGGTCGCCTCCACGCTACCGCGTGGCGCTGCCAGCGGGCTCGCGGCCAATCGGGCGCTGCTCGCCGGCGCGCAGCGGCAGCCTCGCGTCGAGCGCGTCGGCGGCGAGGAGTATCTGAGCTTCGCTCGCCGTCTCGACTCGAGCGGCAGCCCGGTCGTCCTGCTGCTGCAGAAGCCGATGAGCGATGTGCTCGCGTCCTATCGCGAGGTGCGCAACGCACTGCTCGCGATCGGGGGCATCGCGCTCGGGCTCGCGGCAGGGGTCGGTTTGCTGCTCGGACGCGGCGCGACTCGCCCGCTCGGCCAGCTCGTGCAGGCGGCGCGGCGCATTCAGGCGGGGATGTACGACACGCCCGTGAAGGCGAGCGGCGGCGAGGAGTTTCGCAGTCTCGCGCAGACGCTGAACGCCATGCAGGGCGACATCGCCGAGCGTGAGGCGCGCATCACGCACGCGGCCTATCACGACCCGCTGACCGAGCTCCCGAACCGGGCGTATGCGGAGCGCTACCTCGATGAGCTGCTGCGCGATCCGACCGCGTCCCCTTCGGCGTTGATCGTGGTCGACCTCCGCAATGTGCGCGAGATCAATGCCTCTCTCGGCCATCACGTTGGCGATGAGGCCGTGCGGGAGGCCGCCCGGCGTCTGCGCCAGAACGTCGGACCGGGTGATCTGGTCGCGCGGCTGGTTGCCAACCAGTTTCTCGTCGCATCGCGCCGTTGCTCCACGGACCGGGCGCTGCTGTTCGCGGAGCAGCTCGCCGGTGTGCTGCGCAGCGGCCTGCATCTGCCGTCGGTCACCCTCGAGCTGCACGTCGCGGCCGGTGTGTGCTGCTCACCCGAGCACGGCGGCACGTCCCGTGAGCTGCTGCGGCGCGCGCAGATCGCGCTCGAGGATTCCGAGGAGGCGCGTGGCCGCGTCGCGCTCTATCGAACCGGACGCGACGAGGAGCACCGCAGAAGGCTCGCCCTCGCCGCCGATCTGCGCCGGGCGATCGAGCAGGGGGAGCTCGCGCTCGTCTATCAGCCGAAGGTGTCCGTCGCCACGCGCACGGTGAGCAGCTTCGAGGCGCTCGCGCGCTGGACGCACCCGCAGCTCGGCCCCATCTCGCCAGCGGAGTTCGTGCCCATCGCGGAGCGGACCGGCAGCTCGCGCCGGCTCACGAGCTGGGTGCTGAGCGCCGCCGTGCGGCAAATGGCCGACTGGCGTCGCAGTGGTCTACTGCTCGATGTCGCCGTGAATCTATCCGCCCCCGACATCCTCGATCCGACACTCGGCGAGGAGGTTCTGCGCGAGCTCGAGACGAGCGCCGTCGAGCCCGGGCGGCTCGCCCTCGAGATCACCGAGAGTGCCGCCATGCGCGATGCGCCGCTCGCCGCGCGCCACATGCAGTTCCTGAGGGGCGCCGGCATCCGCTTCGCCATCGACGATTACGGCACCGGGTACTCGTCCCTGTCCCAGCTCTCGCGCCTGCCGGTCGATGAGCTCAAGATCGACCGCTCCTTCATGATGCACGCGCACGAGCGACGTGACGATGCGACCATCGTCCGCTCGACCGTCGAGCTCGCGCACAGCATGGGACTCAAGGTCGTCGCCGAGGGCGTCGAGAATGCGCAGGGTTGGAATCTCCTGCGCCGGCTCGGATGCGACTACGCGCAGGGCTACCTCATCAGCCGGCCCATGCCCGCGGAGGAGGTCACGGGCTTCGTGCGGCGGGCCAATCAGCTGCTGCCGGCCTGCGACTCCACGGTCCTGCAGATCCGGGCGCTGACCGAGCTCGCCGACAAGTGATCAGCGATAACGCGCGAGGATCTTCTCGAGCGCCTTCGAGCCCGGTGAGAGCTTCTCGAACGGCACGCGATTGAGCGGCTCGTCCGGGGTCTGATTGATGTCGTGGAAGTCGCGCTGCGCGGACTCGAGGTACAGCAGTCCGGTCAGGTACTCCCCGGCCTTCATCTTCTCCTGAACGTGCGCGGCCGCCGCGGCACGATCGGTCGGGTCGTGGCTGGCATCGAGCTTGCGCAGCACGATCCGGCTCCCGTCGTGCATCACGACGGGCAGCGCCTCGCCCGCGGCGTACTGGGCCGTGATCTCGCGCTCGATCGGAATGAAATCGACGTTGACGGCCGGCTCGTAGTGCTCGCGCGTGTACAGGTAGCTCTTGGTCGAGCCTTCGTGATCGTTGAAGGTGACGCACGGGGAGAGCACGTCGATGAGCGCGAATCCCTTGTGGCGCATGCCCGCCTCGAGCAAGGGCACGAGCTGTTCCTTGTCCCCGGAGAAGCTGCGCGCGACGAACGAGGCGCCGAGCGCCATGCCGAGCAGCACCGGATCGATCGGGGGCTGATAATTGACCTCGCCCCGCTTGGCCTTCGTGCCGACATCGGCCGAGGCCGAGAACTGCCCCTTCGTGAGCCCGTAGACGCCGTTGTTCTCGATCACGTACAGCATGTCGAGATTGCGCCGGATCGCGTGGCAGAACTGCCCGAGTCCGATCGAAAGCGTGTCGCCGTCGCCGGAGACCCCGATGTAGGTGAGCTCACGGTTGGCCGCGCTCGCGCCGGTCGCGATCGAGGGCATGCGTCCATGGACCGAATTGAATCCGTGTCCCCCGCTCACGAAGTAAGCGGTCGTCTTGGAGGAGCAGCCGATTCCCGAGAGCTTCACGACGTTCTCGGGCTTGAGCGCGAGGTTCCAGCAGGCCTCGACGATCGCCGCCGTGATCGAATCGTGACCGCACCCCGCGCAGAGCGTCGACAGCGCGCCTTCGTAATCGCGCCGCGTCAAGCCAAGCGCGTTCTTCGGGAGCGAGGGATGATGGATCTTCGGTTTGGCGAGGTACGTCATGGCTATCGTCCGGCGCCCGCGCGGCCGCGCCCGCTCGCCGTCTCCGGTTGCGCGGGTGCGGGCGCCTCGCCCGGCACGGGTGCCGCGGAGGGTGCCGCCGGGCGCGCGCCGCGCAGCTCCGCGAGCACGCCCTCGACGATGAAGCGCGAGGAGATCGGCAGTCCGTCGTAGTGCCGCAGCGAGTGGAGCTTGCGCTTCTCCACCGCCGTCTCGAGCGTGAGCAGCGAGCGAAACTGGGCGTCACGATTCTGCTCGATGACGAAGATCAGCCGGTGGGTCGAGAGGAACCGCTCCACCTCCTCGCCGAAGGGGAACGCGCGCACGCGCATGTAGTCAACCACGACGCCCTCGCGCTGCAGGAGGTCGAGCGCCTCGCGAATCGCGCCGTCGCAGCTGCCGAGCGAGACGAGCGCCACGTCGACACCCGGGTGCGTCTGGATGAGCGGCGCGGGCACGAGCCGCTTCGCCGTCTGCCACTTCTTCAGCAGCCGGTCGAGGACGATCTGGTACTCCGTCGCATCCTCGGTGTAGGCGCCGTACTGCGTGTGCCCGGAGCCGCGGGCGAAATAGGCGGCCTTGGGATCGACACCGGGCAGCGTGCGGTAGGGGATGCCATCCCCGTCGCGATCGAAGAAGCGATAGAACTTCTCGAGCTTGGCGAGCTCGTCGCGGCCGAGCACCTTGCCGCGGTCGGGGCGATACGCATCGTCCCACTGCAAGTCGCGGCACAGCCAGTCGTTCATGCCGATGTCGAGATCGGATAGCACGATGACGGGCGTCTGCAGCCGCTCGGCGAGATCGAACGCTTGCACCGCGAGGTAGAAGCACTCCTCCGGGTTCGCCGGATAGAGGCAGACGTGACGCGTGTCGCCGTGCGAGGCATAGGCGCACTTGAGAACATCACCCTGCTGCGTCCGTGTCGGCATGCCGGTGGAGGGCCCCACGCGCTGAATGTCGAACAGCACGGCGGGCACCTCGGCGTAGTAGGCGAGGCCGAGGAACTCGTTCATGAGCGAGATGCCGGGGCCCGACGTCGCGGTGAAGGCACGCGCCCCGTTCCAGGACGCACCGATCACCATGCCGATCGCCGCGAGCTCATCCTCGGCCTGGATGAACGCGAAGTTCTTGCGCCCCGAGGTCGCATCCGTGCGCAGCCGGTCGCAGAAGCCCTTGAAGGCGTCCATGACCGAGGTGGACGGCGTGATCGGGTACCAGGCCGCGACGGTCGCGCCGGCGTAGAGGCATCCGAGCGCGGCGGCGGTGTTGCCGTCGATCATGATGTGGCCCGCGGTCGCGTTCATCTTCGCGATGCGCAACGGCAGCGGACAGGAGAAGTGCTGCCGCGCGTAGTCGTGGCCCAGCTGGATCGCGCGCATGTTGCTGTCGACGAGCTGCGGCTTCTTCGCGTACGTCTCGGCGAGCAGCGCCCGAATCTGCTCGAGGTCGAGGTCGAGCAGCGCGGCGAGCACGCCGGCGTAGCCGATGTTCTTCATGAGGATGCGCGTGCGCACTCCGTTGAAGTTCTCGTTGCAGAGCTGCGCGAGCGGCACGCCGAGCACGGTGATGTCGTCGCGCTTGAGCAGCGCCGGGCGCGGCCACGTCGAGTCGTAGAGGAGATAGCCCCCCGGGGCGACCTCCTTCACGTCGCGCGAGTAGGTCTCGGCATTCATCGCGACCATGATGTCGACCCGTCCGGAGCGCGCGACATAGCCGTCGCGGGTGACGCGGATCTCGTACCACGTCGGCAACCCCTGGATGTTCGAGGGAAAGTAGTTCTTGCCCACGACGGGGACGCCGACGCGGAACATCGACTTCATGAGCAGCGCGTTCGCGCTCGCCGAGCCGGTCCCATTGACGGTCGCGATCTTGATGACGAAATCGTTGATGCGGTCCTGGGTCATGCGATCTTTGGTTCCTGCGCGGCGCAGGCCGCGGCCTCATCTCCCACCTGGGGCCAGTGCACGCTCGATTTCTGCATGTCCCATGCGGCGGTGGGGCACCGCTCGGCGCACAACCCGCAGTGCACGCACAGATCCTCGTCCTTCACCATCACACGCGCCGTCTGCGGCAGCGGGGCGGAGACGTAGAGCGGTTGCGTCAGATTCTTGGCCGGCGCCTTGAGGCGCGTGCGCAGCTCCGCCTCCTCGCCGTTGTGCGTGATCGTGAGGCAGTCGACCGGACAGATATCGATGCACGCGTCGCACTCGATGCAGAGCTTCGCGGCGAACACGGTCTGCACGTCGCAGTTGAGGCAGCGATGCACCTCCGCGGCGGCTTGCTCGGCCGTGAACCCGAGCTCCACCTCGATGTTGAGCTTCTTGAAGCGCTCCTTGAGGGAGACGTGCGGCATCAGCCGCCGCTCGACCGGCGAGTAGTCGTTCGCGTACGACCACTCGTGGATGCCCATCTTGCGGCTTTGCAGATTGATTCCCGGGGCGAGGCGCTCCGCGACCGGCTCGCCCCGACAGAACTTGTCGATCGAGATGGCGGCCTGATGGCCGTGCTCGACCGCCCAGATGATGTTCTTCGGACCGAACGCCGCATCGCCGCCGAAGTACACGCCCGACCGCGTCGACTCGAAGGTCTTCGGGTTCACGACCGGCACGTCCCACTTGTCGAACTCGACACCGAGGTCGCGCTCGATCCAGGGAAAGGCGTTCTCCTGGCCGATCGCGAGGATCACATCGTCGGCCGGGAGAAACTCCTCGCCCGTCACGCGCTCGGAGGTGATGCGGCCGCGGGCGTCGAGCTCGTATTCCATGCACTGGAAACGCATGCCCTTGAGCTTGCCGTTCTCCACCACGAACGCCTTGGGCGCGCGATTCACGACGATCGCGACGCTCTCCTCCTCCGCATCGTCGAGCTCCCAGTCGGAGGCCTTGAAGAAGCCGCGCGGCTTGCGCGCCATCACCTTCACGCTCTTCGCGCCGAGGCGCAGCGAGGTGCGGCAGCAGTCCATCGCGGTGTTACCGACGCCGATGATGAGCACGCGCTCGCCGATCCGCTCGATGTGGCCGAAAGCGACCGACTCGAGCCAGGCGATGCCGATGTGGATGTTGGCCGCGGCCTCCTGCCGGCCGGGCACCTCGAGATCCTTGCCCCGCGGCGCTCCGGAGCCGACGAACACGGCGTCGAACCCGCCCGTCTCCAGAAGCTTGCGCAGGCTCTCGACGGGATGGTTGAGCCTCAAGTCCACGCCCATGTCGAGGATCATGGCGACCTCCTCGCTGAGCACCGTCGCCGGCAGCCGAAACGAGGGGATGTTGGTGCGCATGAGCCCGCCGGGCTCGCCGTACTGCTCGAGGATCGTGACCTCGTAGCCGAGCGGCATCAGGTCGTTCGCGACGGTGAGCGAGGCGCAGCCTGCGCCGATGCAGGCGATTCGCTTGCCGTTCTTGACCTTGGGAATGCGCGGGAGGCGGCTCGTCACGTCGTCGCGATGATCCGCGGCGACGCGCTTCAGGCGGCAGATCGCAACCGGCTTGCTCTCGACACGGCCCCGGCGGCAGGCCGGCTCACAGGGCCGGTCGCAGACGCGGCCGAGGATGCCCGGGAATACGTTCGACTGGCGATTCACCATGTAGGCATCGGTGAAACGGCCCTGGGCGATGAGCCGGATGTACTCGGGAACGTCGGTATGTGCTGGACAAGCCCACTGGCAATCAACGACGCGATGATAGTAGTCGGGGTCGGACGTGTCGGTAGGGTGCATGTCGTTGAGGCGATCGGCCTGCCGGATCGGGCTTTACTGCAGGGGGGTGTGAGTATAGAACCGCGGCGCAAAATTGTGCGGGGCACGCCCGAAAGTCTGTGCTCGCCACCCGAAGCGTTGACCTCATGCCGGACACGTCGGACCGCGAGTGCACGCCCGCGCGCGTTTGCTGCAGCGCACAATCGCTGCCCGTTTGTCCCACTGCTCCTATACTGACCGCATCATGTCGGAGCCTGTTCCCACCACCATCCGGCTGCGCACGCGCTCGCGCCTGCTCGAGGTCGAATTCGACGACGGCAGCCGCTTCGAGCTGCCGTTCGAGTATCTGCGGGTCTGCTCACCGTCCGCCGAGGTGCAGGGTCACGGTCCGGGGCAGGGCGTGCTCGTGACAGGTAAGGAGAACGTCGCCATCCGCGCCGTCGAGCCGGTGGGACAGTATGCCGTCAAGCTCGTCTTCGACGACGGCCACGACACGGGGCTCTACAGCTGGAAATACTTGTATCAGCTCGGGCGCGAGCGGGAGCAGAAGTGGGCAGAGTATCAGTCGCGGACGAGAGCCGCAGCGACGGCGAAGACGTCTTAGGCGTCGACGAGTCGCAACACCGGTCGGGTTCGCAACGGGGCTCGCAATAAAAGCGGGCCGAGCTTAGCCGCCCGGCCCCAAGCGTTTCAAGACCCCCGTTTGTTACGATCGGGCTCCGCAATTTGTGTCGCATGAGCCACGGTGGGATTCTGCACAGGCGAGGCTTCAAATTGCAAGAGAATGTTTCGAGCTTGGCCGTGGAAACATCGGGATACTGAACGGGACTGGACGGAAATTGAACTCGGCAGGCGGAGCGTCAGCGTGACCGACGAGGAGCCACTCACCGACTTTGGATTCGAGCGCGTACCGCGACCGGACAAGGCGCAGCGCGTGCGCGGCGTCTTCGATTCGGTCGCGGACCGCTACGATGTGATGAACGACCTCATGTCGGCGGGACTTCACCGGGTGTGGAAGCGATTTGCCCTGGCGCTCGCGCACCTGCGTCCCGGACAGTGCGGGCTCGATGTCGCGGGCGGCACCGGAGACCTCACCGCGGGGCTCGCGCGCCAGGTGGGCGACCGCGGGCTCGTCGTGCTCACCGACATCAACGCGGCCATGCTCGAGCGCGGACGCGATCGCCTGACCGACGAAGGACTGGTCGGCAACGTGCGCTACGTGCAGGCCGACGCCGAGCGCTTGCCCTTCGCGGACAGCACCTTTCATGGCGTGATGATCGGGTTCGGACTGCGCAACGTCACCGACAAGCAGGCGGCGCTTGCCTCGATGCGCCGCGTGTTGAAGCCGGGCGGGCAGCTTCTGATTCTCGAGTTCTCACATCCCGCGCCCGCGCTGCGCCCGCTCTACGATGCCTACTCGTTCCGTGTTCTGCCGCAGCTCGGCAAGCTCGTGGCGCAAGACGCGGCGAGCTATCGCTATCTGGCCGAGTCGATCCGCATGCACCCCGACCAGGAAGCGCTGCTCGAGATGATGCGGCAGGCGGGTCTCGAGGACTGTCGCTACCACAATCTGAGCGCCGGGATTGTCGCTCTGCACCGCGGCTACAAATACTGACGCGCGCGGGCGCTCCTCGGCGATTTGTCGCGCGCTGCTACTCGGAGTAGAGGAGCACGGCTTTCCGTTCTTCTCGCCAGGCGAGCTCGTCGGGCGCCGCGAGCGCATCGAGATCCCCCGGAAGGGCTGCGGGATCGTCCACCCACGAGCGCAGCAGCTCGCTGCCGTTGATCAGATCGAAGGCGAGTCGGTCGCGCTCGTACTCGTAGGGAAAGTCGCGCCAGAGATCGTAACCGGGATTGAGCCGGCGCAATGACTTGAGCGCGAGCGCCACGACGCGCCACGGCTTGAAGGCGTCGTGATCGTACGCGGAATCGTCCACATGGATCTGGAACCCGGCGCAGAGCTTGCCGGCATGCTTCTGGAACGTGGGCTCGAAGCCGCTCGCGCGCAGCCGGCACCCCTGCAGCCACTGCGGCGCGAGCGCGTGCATCTCGGCGAGAAGCGCTCGACTGTCCACATCCGGTGCGCCCAGCACCTCGAGCGGTCGCGTCGTGCCGCGCCCCTCGGACAGGTGCGTCCCCTCGATCATGACCGTGCCGGCGTAGCAACGGGCCATCGACAGATTCGAGGCGTTCGGGCTGGGATTGACCCAGCTGCGCGCGCCGGGCCAGCCGTAGCCCGGTCCGCGAGCCGGGTTCCACCCCTTCAGGGTGATGATCCGACAATCCACATCGAGTCGCAGCGTGTGCACGAACCATCGCGCCAGCTCACCGAGGGTCAGGCCGTGTCGCATTGGCAGCGGGCCGGCCCCGACGAAGCTCTCCCAGGCGGGCCGCAGCCGCAATCCCTCGACGGGCCGGCCCGCGGGATTCGGCCGATCGAGCACCCAGATCGCCTTGCTCCTCTGCGCCGCTTCCTCCAGAACGTAACGCAGGGTCGTGACGAACGTGTAGATGCGGCAGCCCACATCCTGCAGGTCGACCAGCAGCGTGTCGAACGTCTCCATCATCGCAGGCGTCGGACGGCGCACCGCACCGTAGAGACTGAAGACCGGGATGCGGTGAACGGGGTCCACGAAATCCGCCGACTCGATCATGTTGTCCTGCTTGTCGCCGCGCATGCCGTGCTGAGGCCCGAAAGCGGCCACGAGCCGCAGATCGGCACAGGCCGCGAGCGCATCGAGGCTGTGCGTCAGGTCCTCGGTCACGGATGCCGGATGCGCGAGCAGTGCGACACGGCGGCCCACGAGCGGCTTGCGCAGGCGCGGCTCCTCCAGCAGGCGGTCGATCCCGAATCTCATGCCACTCAGATCTGAAGCGTGAAGCCGTGAGGATGATGAAAGTCGGGCTTTCCCGGGCCATGTCGGAGCGCCCAGTACGAGAGCCTGCCGCTCGACTCCTCGATCACAGCAGCGAGTGCGACGCTCACCGGCGCCGCGCCGCGCAGCCGCGGCACGCCGACGGAGACCTCGATCGTCATCTGCCCCTCCGCGCGTGTCAGGGTCAGGGCGGGAGCCTGCGTCTCCTCGTCGTTGGTTCGGCCTTCGCGATAACCGTCGAAGCGGTAGCTCGCCCACTCGCTCGAGGGCGAGAAATTCAACTCGAGGTAGGAGGGTCCTGAGGCTGGCGCGATGAACGCCTCGAAGCACGTGTGCCGCCACAGCTCGTCCGCTCTGCGCGGCGGATGAGTGGGCGGGAGCTGCACCCGGCTCAAGTCGCCTGCGATGCGGTAGCTCAAGATCAGAACGCCCTGTGGACTTCGAGCCGCGGTCGCCTCGATCGACCGAACGGCCTCGCTCGGGGCGGCCGGGTGAGGCATCAGGGCAATGGTTGGGGGGCTCGAGCCCATGTGCTCGATACTATCGCAACGGCCCGCTCCGCCGAGCGGCGCCGCACTCACCTCGCGCGCGTGTCCCCCGAGGCAGGCCGGCGCGACCGCGGCTGCTAGAATCGCGCCATGCTCACATCGGTGGTCGAGAACATCCTCAATCGGGGTCTGCCGCGCTCGCCGCGTGCGCGGCAGCTCTGCAGCGAGCTCGCGGGCCGCCGGGTAGTCGTCCAGGTGCGCGACATCGCGGATTTCCTCATCGAATGCGACGGGACAGGCATTCGGGTCACGCACGGCGGCACGGAGAACGCCGACGCGCGCGTGAGCGGCGGACCCCTCGCGTTGCTCGCGCTCGCGGGTCCGACCGGCGGGACGCTCCGGCGGAGCGACGTTCAATTGAGCGGCGATGCTGAGCTCGCGGAGCGGTTTCGCGAGCTGGTGCGACTCCTCAGGCCGGATCTCGAGGAAGAGCTCGCGCTTGCGATCGGCGACGTTCCGGCCCACCGGATCGCGCGACTCGCGCGCGCGGCCTTCGACTGGTGGCGCAGCACGGCGGACACCGCCGTGCGCAACGTCGCGGAGTACCTGGCGCACGAGAGCAACGATCTCGTGTCGCGCTCCGAGGGCCGGCAGCTGCTCACCGGCATCGATGCCGTGCGTGATGACATCGACCGTCTCGAGGCGCGGATCGAGGCTCTCGCGCAGCGCCTGCCGGTGGAGCCGCCGGCGCCGCGCGAGCCGTGATGCTCGAACGCGGCTCACTTCGGGAGCGCCTCCCGTGAGAGTGCGCGTACTCGCACGGCTGTTTCAAATTCAGCGCGTGCTGCTCAAGCACCGGCTCGACGACTTCGTCCGCGCGACGCATCTGTACCGGCCGCTGCGGCTGCTCCTGCTGCTCGCGCCGGGCATCGGCCGCGCGCGGCGGCGCCGGTCGAATCGCGCCGAGCGGCTGCGCCTCGCGCTCACCGAGCTCGGCCCGATCTTCGTGAAGTTCGGTCAGGCCGTCTCGACGCGCCGCGATCTTCTGCCGCCCGACATCGCGAACGAGCTCGCGAAGCTGCAGGATCAAGTGCCGCCGTTCCCGGGCAGCGAGGCGCGCGAGATCATGGAGCGCGCCTACGGGCGCCCGCTCGCGCAGGTGTTCGCCGAGTTCGACGAGACGCCGCTCGCCGCCGCCTCGATCGCGCAGGTGCATGCGGCACGCCTCCCGGACGGCAAGGAAGTCGTCGTGAAGGTCTTGCGGCCCCAGATGCGCGCCGTGATCGAGCGAGATCTGGAGGTGCTCTACGCGCTCGCGCGGCTCGCGCAGCAGTACTGGCCGGACGGGCGCCGCCTGCGCCCGATCGAGGTCGTCGCGGAGTACGAGAAGACGGTGCTCGCCGAGCTCGATCTCATGCGCGAGGCCGCCAACGCCGCGCAGCTGCGGCGCAACTTCGCGGGCTCCGATCTGCTCTACGTGCCGGAGGTGTACTGGGACTACTGCCGCACGGATGTGATGGTCATGGAGCGCATCCACGGCATCCAGATCAGCGACACCGCGCGCCTGCGCGAGGCCGGCACCGACATCCAGAAGCTCGCCGAGAACGGCGTGCGAATCTTCTTCACGCAGGTGTTCCGGCACAACTTCTTCCATGCGGACATGCACCCCGGCAACATCTTCGTGCTCGTCAACGACCCGCGTAACCCGCGCTATGCGGCGGTGGATTTCGGCATCGTCGGCACGCTCGACCCGCGCGACCAGCGCTACCTCGCGGACAACTTCCTCGCCGTCTTCGACCGCGACTACCGCAGGGTGGCGACGCTCCACGTGGAATCGGGGTGGGTCCCGCCGCAGACGCGCGTCGATGAGATGGAGGCCGCGGTGCGCACGGTGTGCGAGCCGATCTTCGATCGGCCCCTGAAGGACATCTCATTCGGCGACATCCTGCTGCGGCTCTTCGAGATCTCCCGGCGCTTCAGCATGACGATCCAACCACAGCTCGTGTTGCTGCAGAAGACGCTGCTCAACGTGGAGGGCCTCGGGCGCGAGCTGTACCCGGAGCTCGATGTGTGGCACACCGCAAGTCCCATCCTGCGGGAATGGATGCGCGAGCGTGTGAGCGGCCGGGCGCTGTTGCAGGGCTTGCGGGTCCAGCTTCCCGACCTGATCGAGATGGCGCGCTCGGTCACTCCGCTTTTGAAGGGTGCCGCGTATCGCGCCCAGGACGGGAGCTTCCGCGTGAAGCTCGACCTGCCGGAGATCGAGACCCTGCGGCGGTCACTGTTGCATGCGCACCGGCGCCGCGAGAGCGTCACCATCGGGGCCGCCATCCTCCTCGGTGGGCTCGTGTGGCTCGCCGTCGGCCGCGCATCCGACTGGCCGGGATGGGCGATGCTCTTGATAGGAGCGGTGTGGGTGCTCGTCGCCCAGCGCCGGTGACGGATAATGCGACCCCGGAGGTGGACGCGCACGACACCCGTGGGTTAGCCTCCAACGCCCTCTCGCGCTCACCGCCTATGCACAGCTCCCGCTCCCTCACGGAAGGCTCGATCAGCCGCAAGCTGCTCGTATTCGCCATGCCGATCCTCGTCGGCAACATCCTGCAATCGCTCGATGGGTCTGTGAACTCGATCTGGATCGGCCGCTTTCTCGGCGAGGCGGCCCTCACGGCAAGCTCCAACGCGAACACCGTGTTGTTCCTGCTGCTCGGCGCGCTGTTCGGAGCGTCCATGGCCGCGACGATTCTGATCGGCCAATATCTGGGGGCGCGCCGCTCGCACGATGCGAAGCGCGTCGTGGGCACCAGCGCGAGCTTCTCGATCGTCGTCTCCCTCGTGATGGGCGCGCTCGGCTGGGTGATCTGTCGGCCGTTGCTCGCCGCCATGAGCACACCCGCCGAGGCCCTGCCGCTCGCGGTTGCGTACATGCGCGTCATCTTCTGCGCGCTGCCCTTCCTCGTGCTCTACATCTTCGCCACCTCGGTGCTGCGCGGTGCAGGGGATTCGAAGACGCCGCTCTATTTTCTGATCCTCAACGTCGTGCTCGACATCGGCTTGAACCCCTTGCTGATCTTTGGGCTCGGGCCGGTGCCGCGGCTCGGCATCGCGGGCTCGGCGCTCGCGACGCTGCTCGCGCAGGGTATCAGCCTCGTGCTGCTCATCGTGCATCTCTACCGGCGCAAGGACCCGCTCTGTCTGCACGGCGATGAGCTGAAGCTCCTGCGCGTCGACTGGTCGATCGTCGCGACCCTCATCACCAAGGGCGTGCCGATGGCCCTCCAGATGATCGTGGTCTCGCTCAGCATGGTGCTGATGATCACGCTGGTGAATCGCTTCGGCATCGACACGACGGCGGCATTCGGCGCCGCGCTGCAGGTGTGGAATTACGTGCAGATGCCTTCGTTTGCGATCGGCATGGCGGTCTCCTCCATGGTCGCGCAGAACATCGGCGCGCGGAAATGGGACCGTGTCACCTCCACTGCGCGCCTCGGCGTGCTCTATCAGCTCGCCCTGACCAGCACCCTGGTGGTGCTCATCGAGATCCTCAACACCCGCGCGCTCGGACTGTTTCTGCCGACCGGTTCCGCAGCTCTCGGCATCGCCGTGCATCTCAATCGCATCGGTGCGTGGAGCTTCGTCTTCTTCGGCATCTCCCTCGTGCTGTTCGGTGTCGTGCGTGCGAACGGCGCGGTGGTCGCCCCGCTCATCATCCTGCTGGTCACGCTGCTCGGCGTGCGATTCCCGCTCGCGCTCACGCTCCTCGATCGATGGCAAGCCGACGCCATCTGGTGGAGCTTCCCGATCTCCTCGTTGCTCGCGGTGCTGCTCGCCATGGCCTACTACAAGTTCGGGGGCTGGCGCGAGGCGCGCATGATGGCCATGACCCCGCCCGAGGGATCGGGCGCTCCTGTGGCCCAGGAGCACATCGGGGCCGGGTGAGCGGCGCAGCCGCGCACGATCCGTCCGGGTGAGTGGCCCCGGCCGCTCACTCCGTCGGGCGCGGCTCGATCCACGTGGCGCGGGCGAACCCGCAGAGCTCGCCGTCCTCGTCGTAGAGCGCGGTTCCGGCCTCGTGCGAGCGGCCGCGGCTCCCGATGTGCCACCCGATCGCGAGGCATGACTCCCCGACGTGCACGCGCCGATCGACGTGCGCGGTGAGCTCGCCGAGAAGGGCGATGCGCGCGTGGGTCAAGCTCGCGAACCAACCGGGACAATCGAGCGCCGCCCACATGAATTCGGGGCGCACGATGCCGCCCTCGGCCCCGAGCGAGTCCTCGGGCACCCACGGGGCGGCGACGAGCTCGCGATCGGTCAGCCTGCCGGGGAAGATCCTGAGGCCATCACCACGGCCGCGTTGCGGCCCGCACACGAAGCACGTCGGAAACGGGTGATGCGCAAAGCCGACGCAGCGGCGCGAGGCCTCGATGGCCTCCTCGTAGCTCGGCGGCGCGAGCGTCGGCGCGGCGACCTGCGCCGGCCGGGTCTGCGCGACGAGGTCATCTCCGTGGCGCAGATCGAGAAGGCCCTCGCCGCGCTCCTCGACCGTGATGTCGACGCCGAGCGGGGGTGGTCGCAGCAATCGCACCGTGACGGTGCTGTTCACCAAGGAGGCGACCCTGCCGGCGAAGTACCCGCCGTTCGCGGACGACGGTGGACCGCAGAAACGGGGGGCGATCGTGATCTGCATGGTCGGTCTAGAATGCCACATGGACCCGTTCCTGACCTCAGCCGCCGGCGTGCGCATCCCCAGGATCCTGTACGGAACCGCCTGGAAGAAGGGCGACACCGAGCGTCTGGTCACGACGGCCCTCCGAGAGGGATTCCGCGGTATCGATACGGCCTGCCAGCCGCGACACTACCTGGAGGCGGGCGTCGGCGCCGGTATCGCGGCGGCTCTCGGGAGCGGCATGCAGCGCGCTGACCTCTATCTACAGACGAAATTCACGCCCGTCTCGGGACAGGACCCGGTGCGCATTCCCTACGACCCGAGTGCGCCGCTCCCCCAGCAGGTCGCGCAGTCGTTTGCCGTTTCGCTGCGGAATCTTCGGACGGATGGTCTCGATTGTCTCATCCTGCACTCGCCTCTGCCCACGCTGCAGCAAACGCTCACGGTATGGCGGGCCATGGAGGAGCTCGTGGATGGCGGCGGCGTGCGCCAGCTCGGGATCAGCAACTGTTACGAGCTCGAGCGGCTCGAGACGCTCCATCGCGCGGCTCGCATCAAGCCGGCGGTGCTGCAGAACCGCTTCTACGCGGAGACCGGGTACGATCGGGACGTGCGTGCCTTGTGCGCGACGGAGCGCATCATCTATCAAAGCTTCTGGACCCTCAGCGCGAACCCGCAGATTCTCGAACACCCGGCGATGACCGCACTCGCTCGCAGGCTGGAGCGAACTCCCGCGCAGATCCTGTTCCGCTATCTCGTGGAGTGCGGCGCGGTGCCGCTCACCGGCACCCGCTCGCAGGTGCACATGCGCGAGGATCTCGCCATCTTTGCATTCGAGCTTGGCGAGGAGGATCGCCACACGGTCGGTGGGCTCCTGCAGGACCACTCTTGATGTCGCTCACCACGGAAGTCGGCTCGACCGTGGAAGTGGACTCGCCCTGCACTCGCGTGTGCCGCCTGGGCGCTGAGGACTTCTGCATCGGCTGCGGGCGCACGCGGGGCGAGATCGCGGAGTGGCTCAACGCAAGCTCGGAGCGGCGGGTCACGATCCGTCAGGCGGCGGCGAACCGGCTGCGCGACCGATCCGGGGACGGCTGACGCGCCTTCCCGGGACGAAGCTCAAGCCTCGTACGCTTGCGAAGGGCGGCGCTATACCTAGCGACTCGCCATTTCCACATCGCGGTCGGTGAGGGTTTTCAGAAAAGCGATCACGTCGTCGATTTCTGCGTCGGTCCACACCGGCGGCGCGCCCTTCCGGCGCGTCAAGGGCTCGTCGATCACATCGACGTTGCGCCGTAACCGCGCCGGCAGGTCATCGAACTTCGCGATCGTGCCCGTAGGCGATACCGGATACCACAGCTGCGGGTCCGTATCGCGGCGCACATAAAACCGCAATGCCTCCTTCAGCGTGTGAAAGCGGCCGTTGTGAAAGAAGACGCGGCGCGCGGCGACGTTACGCAGCGTGGGTGTCTTGAACAGTCCGCAGAACTTCATCTGGTTCGCCTGATCGGTGCGCAGCGGGCCGCACAGACCCATGTCGAAGTACCCGGGCGCGGCGTTGGCGGCGAGCTCCGGGTTGCGCGGCACGCCGAGCGCCTCGAACTGGTAGTCGGTGAAGATCGGATGGGATCCATCGGCGCCCTTGCGGTCGAGATGGCAGGTGGCACAGTTGCCTCGCTTGCGGTCGTCGAACAGCGCAAGTCCGCGCCGCTCCTGCGGCGTGAGCGTCGCCTTGCCGTCGAGGTAAGCGTCGTATTTGCTGCTGAAGGGATGGAAGCTGAGGTCGTCCAATTGAAATCGCTCGAGTGCGGCGAGCAGCGCCGCAAAGGCCATCCGCGGATCATCAAAAATCTGCGCTCCGAAGGCTTTGCGGAAGTCGCCCGCGTAGGTCGCGCGCTGGAGCTTGGCGACGACGGCTTCGCGGCTGGCGTTGGCCATCTCATTGGGCGCAAGTAGAGGGAATACGGCCTGATCGCGTAAGGAATTGAAGCGGCCGTCCCAGCCGAAGCCGCCGGTAGGCGGCTCTTCGCCTTCGAGGATGCGCTCGGCGGCGCTCGCGACGAACTCCTTGCTCCAGATGGGCGTGCGGTTGAGTGTGTAGCGCAGCGAGGGCACCGCGCGCGTTCCCTGGCGGTCCATTCCGGGGCCGCCGAGCTGGACGGCGAGTCCGTTCGCAGGCCCATAGGCGTGCGCAGGGCTGTGGCACGTCGCGCAGGCCATGCGGCCCGATGCAGAGAGCGATGGATCGAAGAAGGCCTCGCGGCCGAGGGCAACGAGCGTCGCGGCGTCCGCAGAGGACGCGCCGGCTGCGTGCAGCGGGACTCTCGGAAGCGCCGCGGTGGCGAGAATCGCCAGAACGATCGAGGCTTGCTTGGGAACCACCCCGATATTCTGCACCGTGCGAGGAGATCGAGAGTGCGGGCTGCGCCGCCGTCGAGCGAGTTTTCAGGACGGCGGCGCGGGGCTCCGTCAAAACCAGGGCGGCTTGGCTCCGGAGGTGAACTCATGACCAGAGGAATGGCTGAAACCGATGCCCGGACCGGGGAGGAAGACGTCCTCGTCCTCACCGATGGTGTTCAGCCGATAGTGCGTTCTCGCGTCATCAGCCGCGTAGCCGATGTGATCCAGGTGAAAGATGTCTTCGATGCTCTTGAGCAGCGCGTAGTGGTTGTACGGTGTGCTGGAGGTGCTGCCCGGCTTGATGAACGGCGAGAGCAGCACCGCCCCGATCTGGTCGCCGCCGTAGCCGTTGATGACGATTTGCTCCTCGAGCGTGGGGGTGTTGAGGAGGGTGAAGGTTCCGGGTCGGATGCCGGCGAGGTTGGGACCGGGCTGCTCGTCGCAGCAGGTCTGGCCGGGGAAGGTGATGTCGACCACCTCCTGCCCGGTCGCCGAGTTCACGCTGACATTTTCGGTGTAGTTGCTCTCATCGAAGGTGATGATGAGCAGGCCATCCTTCTTGAACGCAGGCGAGCTGGTGATCTGCGGCACCCAGGCTTTGAGGAATGCGTCGGCCGAGGTGAGTCCGCCGGGCTGGCCGTTCACGCAGGTCGTGCCGGGATCTCCCGTGCCGTTGCCGTCGTGGCCGTCGTTGCAGAGATTGGGTGTGATGAAGACCAGGTTCGGCGTGGTGCGCTCGTCCTTCAGGTCGGCCGGGAGAACGTTGAGGTTCACGACGTGCTCGTTGCAGTACGCCTGGTCGTCAATGATCGAGTGGAAGTACATGAAAGGATCGTGACGGGTGGCGTACTGGTCGCCGAGCGGGACGGCGGCGCTCGGCGCTTCGCCGCTGTTGGTGTTGTCGGTGCCGATGCCGATCGTGGGATGGCCGCAGGTGGCGCTTTCGCGCGCGGGGTCGTTACCCATATCTTGCATGTAGCCGCGCCAGGTCAGGCGGGCCCCATCGAGCTGCTTGGGCAGGTTGGGAACGTCCTTGGCGTAGATGCAGCCGCCCTGCGCAACGACCTGCCCCTGCGCGGCCCAGCCGGTCTGGTTCACATCGTTGTAGTTCCCGATGGTGCCGGTGAAGCCGGGGAGGCAGTCGTTGTCGGTGTCCTGCGTGGGGGACTGGCCGCTCATGAGCGAGATGTAGTTATCGAGGCTGACGTGGCCGGTGCCGTAGTACTCGGTGAGCAGCGCACCGGAGGGAACCAGCGTTTGCTGCAGATAGGGGTCCTGAGTGCTGGTGCCGAAGGTGCTGCTGAAGCTCTTGTTCTCGAGAATGATGATGAACACGTGCTTCACGTACGCGGCTGCCGTCGGAACCCGGCTGTCGTGCTCGCCCGCGAGAGCGACACCCGAAGCGCTGATTGTCGCCACGACGGCAAGCAAGGCTGCCGCAAGGCGCTTGAGAGGATTTGGCATGAATGAACACTCCCCGGTGCTCGCGCTCAACCGGGGGAATCTCAACAGCACAGTATTACGAGCAGATTACGAAGGAGTTGAGCGCTCGGCGCGATTTACCAGCGGCTTCTATCGGTGTGCGCGGTCTATCGGATCGGCTTGCGACCCCCGCGAATGGGGGACTCCGAGCTCCGCTCGCCCGCTCGCCGCGCGTCGAACGCCTCGATGAGCTTTGCGGGCGCCACGAACCGCCACGCGCGCTCGATGAGGCTCGCGAGCTCTGCTTTCCCGATCCGCTCGAGTCGCACGAGAATCATCGGATACGCGCGATAGTGATCGGTCACGAAGAAGACCTCGGGCGCCGCCTGAAGAAGAATTTGCCGGTCGAGAAAGTCGCAGCGAATGGCGAGTGCGCCCTCCGCCTCGGTGCGCAGCCGCGCAAGCAACCGGCCCTTCAGCTTGATCGCCGGGGTCTTATGGGATTCACCCGCCTCGACGCCCGGATACTCGCGCGCAAGCTCGCACACCTGCTCCCAGCGACGCTTGAGCGGACCCTCCGGCGGGGGTGCATTCCAGGGAGCCGGGCGATGAGCGCTCGACGACGGCCTCGTCGAACGGGGTTTCACGTGCTCTGCTTTCCGAGCCATTCTCGCCTGCCTTGATGTACGCGCTCGGGAATGCGGTTGCGTCACCGCGCCGCGGCGGGCGCGTAGAAAATGTAGTCGGCCCGATAGGGACTTCTCGCCCGCGCGCCGAGCTTGGAGGCCTCGCAGCCGGATGCCGGTGGTTGCCCCCCCTGGGTCGAGACCCGCTGGATGTGGGTGACCTCGGCAAGCAACCCCGACCCGGCGTGGTGGGTCACCACGACCAGCAGCCAGGGGACCGAGTTCGCATCGGGGGAATCGGCGTGCGCGACCGCCTTGCCTCGCACGGCGCTCCCGTCCTTGAGCTTCCAGGTGGGACCGGCGAAGTGCCGGCCGATCACGGTTCCGGTTTGGTCGCGCAGCGTGGCGTCCGGACCCTCGAGCACCCATTGCACTTGGCCATCGGAGCCTCGCCGACAGGCATATACCTGTGCACCGGAGGCGCGCGCCTCCAAGACGATGCGCTCCGTCGCGGGGGCACTGATGGTCGCGGGCACGCTTGGCGCCGCACTGCCGAGCGGAGCTGCCATCGGCGGCCGCGCCATGGCGAAGATGGCGAATGCCGCCGCCACCGCGCTCGCAGGTGATCTCACGAACGCTCGGGCCATGTCCATCCTCCAGGCAGGTCGGTCGGCGCAAGTCTACGGGAGCGGCCAGGGCTTACCCGTTCACGTCTTCGTCTGCCGCGTGTTGCTCCAGATGACCTGCCCGATGCCGAACAGCGCCAGGATCGCCCCGTAGAGAACCCAGTGCTTGTCGCCGACCATGAAGCCGACCCGAAACGCGAGGTTGAGTCCCTGGAGAATCCAAACCCCTCCCATCGCAATCATCGCCAGGCCCAACAGAGTGCTCACGATTCGCATCGTGATGTTGAACGCGGTGCGCATACCATCTCCCCGACTGATCGCATTATCCCGCGTCAATTCTGATCTTTGAGCACGGCCGGCGCCAGTCGAAAACGCCTGTCGCGGGCCGCGCATTGGCGTTCGCGTCATCCGCGGCTGTCACGACCGAATTCCCGAAAGATGCACCCGCACGCGGTTCGATCCCCAGTCGCCTGGTGCGGGCGCAAACACCCCGGCACAAGGGACGCCGCAACGTGCGCACTCACCATGGTTGGTGAGGGCCCACTGGGTGACCGCATAGCCATGACGCCCGATGAGGCGCGCGCCGCAGGCATGACAGTGTGTACTGCCGCCCTCTGGATCGCGGACGTTACCGGTGTAAACGTAACGCAACCCGTGTCCGAGCGCGATCTGCCGCGCTCTCTTGAGAGTGGCGAGCGGCGTGGGAGACAGATCGCGCATCTTCCAGTCCGGGTGAAAGGCCGTGAAGTGCAACGGCACATCGGGTCCCAGATGCTCGATGAACCACGCGCACATCGCCTCGAGCTCGACTGGCGAGTCGTTGAGCCCCGGGATGAGCAACGTCGTGACCTCGAGCCACACGCGGGTCTCGCGGTGTACGTATTCGAGCGTCTCGAGCACCGCACCGAGCTCTGCGCCGCAGATGTTGCGATAGAACTGCTCCGAGAAACCCTTCAGATCGATGTTGGCCGCGTCCATGTAACGAAAGAACTCTGCGCGCGGCGCGGAACAGATGTATCCGGCGGTCACGGCGACGCTGCGCACATCGAGCTCGCGTGCGGCTTGCGCCACATCGATCGCGTACTCCATGAAGATGACCGGATCGTTGTAGGTGTATGCGATGCTGGCGCAGTCGAGCCGCTTGGCGGCCGCGGCAAGCTCGCCTGGAGTTGCACTATCGGCGAGTGTGTCCATCTCGCGTGACTTGCTCATGTCCCAGTTCTGGCAGAACTTGCAGGCGAGATTGCAGCCCGCCGTGCCGAACGACAGCACCGCCGTGCCCGGCAGGAAGTGGTTGAGTGGCTTCTTCTCGATCGGATCGACGCAGAAGCCGCTCGAGCGTCCGTAGGTGAAGAGCTGCAGCCGACCTGCCTCGACGCCCCGCACGAAACACAGACCGCGCTGACCTTCGTGCATTCGGCAGCCTCGCGGACAGACATCGCACTGCACACGTCCGTCCGGCAGCGACTGCCAGTAGCGCGTATCGACGGTCGCATCGTGGACGGTAGTTGTCGGCCGACGGTGACTTTCCATTCGAAACTTGTCGCAACGCGGTGGTATTGAAGCACGCGCTCGCATACCCATGATGAGGCCAGGGGTGGCGGTTTCAATGAGGATGTCGCGATGCAGGACCATGTGTCGAGCTCGACGGTCCGCCGAGCGGCGGTCGCTGGCATGTTCTACCCCGACGACCCGGTTGAGCTGCGTGCCACGCTCGAGCGCCTGCTCGGCTCCTCCGCGGCAGTCGGGCGGCTGCCGAAGGCGGTGATCGTGCCGCATGCGGGCTACCCTTATTCGGGGCCCGTGGCCGCCCAAGCCTACGGCTCGCTTGGACCGCAGGCTCGCTCGCTGCGCCGGATCCTGCTCCTCGGGCCCAGCCACCATGTGTGGTTTCGCGGCCTCGCCGCCCCGGACGTGAAGGAGTTCGCAACGCCGCTCGGCCGTGTGCGTCTCGACGACGCAGCGCTTGCGCAGGTGCGGCGGCTGCCTGCTGTCATTGTCTCGGATGCACCGCACGCACGCGAGCACAGTCTCGAGGTGCAGCTGCCCTTTCTGCAACGCGTCGCGCCCGCCGCGGAGATCGTGCCGCTGGTCGCGGGCGAGACTACCCCGAGCGAGGTCGCGGCGATCATTGCTGCGCTATGGGGCAGTGACGACACTCTGATCGTCGTCAGCTCCGATTTGAGCCACTATCACCCCTATCCCGTTGCACAGGCCCTCGACGCTCGGACCGCGCAAGCGATTCTCGACGGATGCGAGGATCTTACGGGCGAGCAGGCCTGCGGATGCAGGGTCGTCAATGGGCTCGCCCACGCGGTGCGCGGGCGTCACCTGCATGCCGAGCTCATCGACCTGCGCAATTCCGGCGATACCGCGGGTGATCGGAAACGCGTGGTCGGCTATGGCGCGTTCGCATTCTACGATGCTTGAGAACACCGACCGTATCCGACTGCTCGACCTCGCACGGTGCTCCGTTGAACGCGGTCTGGGCCGTCACATGCCGGACCGCCACCCCGAAGGCGCCTGGTCGGCATCGCTCCTCGAGCAGCGTGCCACGTTCACAACGCTCGAGCTGGTGGGCGAGCTGCGCGGCTGCTGTGGAACGATCGAGCCGCGGCGGCCACTCGCGCACGACGTTTGGCACAACGCGTGGGTGAGCGCTTTCGCCGATCCACGCTTCCCGCCCGTGTCGCCCGCGGAGCTGCCCGGATTGAAGTTCACGATCAGTGTGCTGACGCCGCTCGAGCCGATTGCCGCGCGCAGCGAACCCGAGCTCATCGCAGCCCTCGAACCCGGCGTCGACGGACTCGTCCTCACCTGCGGCCCCGCCCGTGCAACTTTTCTGCCGACGGTGTGGGAACTCCTGCCGGAGCCGCGCGAGTTCCTCGCGCAGTTGCGGCACAAGGCTGGATTGTCAGCCTTCCGGTCATGGCATGAGATCACCGCGCTGCGCTATCGTACCGAGACATTCTCCTCGCACGTCGGCGCCGCGCTCGCGGCGTGACACTGTGGTTGAGGTGGGGGGAGGCAGCGCTCAGCGGCGCGAGGCCGATGCCGGCTCAGTGGTTGCTCTGCGAGCTGGCATCGTGCGCCCGTAGGATCTCCAAGTGCGGTGCCAGAGCGCAAAGAAAGCTGCTCGCCTCGAACAGCTCGGCGGGCGCATAGGCACCGCCGGTCGCGGGCGGATCCTCAAGCACGCGCAGACACGCCTCGACGACTATCGGGGCGGTGACCGCATAGATATCCACCCCGGTGACGGCGATTCGAGTCCGACGGTCGCCCGATGTCGCGCGGACATCCATGACGAAACGCTGCGAAGACCGACCCGAGGGATCGCTCGCGGTAGGCGGGGGCGTCCGGGCATCCTTCAGATCGCGCAGCGGCGCCGAGTTCATGTAGCTGCAAACATTGCGTACTGCGATATGCCGGTTGATGGTTACGATCTCCGACAAGGGCACCGCCACCATCTCCTGCACCCCGAAAGGCTGGGGGAACGCCCAATCTCGAACTGGCGCCGGCCGCGGCATGGGTGTCAGCCGTCCGTCCGCGACGATGAGGCGACGCGCCGTATTGCGATCCCCTGTTTCTCGGGTGCCCTCCGTCGGATGCCAATAATCGAGCGCGACGCCAATCTCGATACACTCGACCGATGGGGTCCCTCGCGTCGCTTCGGCTGCCAGCAAGTCGGCGAGACCGCCGTAGAACGCCATCGCGGGAAGAACCACGATGCCGCGCTCCACGGCCTCCTCATCGAACGTCGCCAACGACTGTCGAACCGAACGCTGCTCGGCGGTGATGTCGAGATAGTGGATGCCGGCCCGCAGTGCCGCCTCGATCAAGGCGGGGGCGGTGTCGAGAAATGGACCCGCGCAGTTGATGACCGCGCAGGTTCCACGAAGTGCTTCATCAAGCGCATCCGGATCCTCGCAAGATGCTCGCCGCCACTCGGTTTGCGCATCCTGGGAGCCAGCGGCCGATTGCGGCGCAGGACTCCGGCCGATGGATATGGCAGAGCGGCCACGACGGTCGAGCTCACGCAGGACAAACTTTCCCGTATGTCCCGTCGCGCCGTAGACCGCGATTGCTTCGGCACCCATCGCTCGCCCTTTGCACGCTACCGATCGGTAGCGTAGACTGATACCGATCGGTAGCGTTGTCAAGCCCGCTCACCTGCCGCGTTTGGTGACATATCCGTGCGTGTTTTGCGGTGCGTGCGCTCACCCGAGGAGGCGCTTTGAAAACTCTTCATGCCGACGAGCTCGATACCGCGGCGCGTGTACTCGCGACCGCAGCGCGCCTGTTCTATGCGCATGGCGTCCGCGCGGTCGGCGTCGAGTGGATCGTCTCGGAGTCCGGCGTGGCGAAGACGAGCTTGTACCGTCACTTTCGCACGAAGGACGATCTGATCGCCGCTTTCCTGGAGCGCGAGGACCGGGAGTTCTGGATGCAATGGAACGAGGTGGTCAGCCCCGTCGCCGGCGATCCGATGCGCGAGCTCCTCGCCTTGCTCGACTGGATCGGACAGCGGGTCAGTCGCGACGGATATCGCGGTTGTCCGCAGATCAACGTGGCGGCCGAGTTCTCCGACCCCGATCACCCCGCACGAAAGATTCGCGCGCGTCACAAGGCGGCGATGTTCGAGCGACTCCGGACCCTCGTGAGGCGCATCGGGCGCAGCCACCCGGTCGATGTGGCGTACCAGATCGCGCTCCTCATCGATGGCGCATTCGCGAGCGATGGACGCCTCTCGCGGGTCGGGGCGACGCGAATTCTCCAATCCGCGGCCCGCGCCCTGATCGGGGCCGATGGGGCTCGCGGTGCGCGCTCCGGGACCCACACGAAGTTGCCGGGGCATCGGCCATAGATGTCGAGAGTGCCAGCCGTGCTCCGGCGCTGTCGCACGTCTCCTCGAGCGAATATCGAGACTCCGCGCAAGGCCGTGGCGGCATCGATGATTTTCAGCGCCTATGCCGGTTCTAACATAGTTCTAACATGAGACCTGCGCGTAACCATGGCGCGAAAGAGGAGGATAACGGCGATGCTTACGCTCAAGGGCAAAAACATGGTCGTCATCGGGGGCAGCCGCGGCGTCGGACGGCGAATCGTCGAAGCGGGGGCCCGCGGTGCAGCACGGGTGCTGGCCGTCGGGCGGCAGGAACATTGGCTTCGGGAGCTTTCCCGAGCGGTCCCGGGGGCCGAGACTCTCGCGCTCGATGCGTCCGCTGAGGACGCCCCCTCCAAAGTCTTCTCGACGCTCTGTCCGGACATCCTGGTGATTTGCGGTGGCGCATTGCCGCCGGCAGGGGCGCTTCACACGCTCAGCTGGCAACAGTTCGCCGTGAACTGGGAGGCTGACGTCAAAATAGCGTTCAATTTCTTGAAGGCGGCGCTCGCTCGCCCCCTGCCGCCCGGGACTGCCGTCGTTCTGATCGCAAGCGGTGCGGCGCTCAAGGGTTCGCCGAACTCGGGCGGATATGCCGGAGCCAAGCGCACGCAGCTTTTCATCGCCAACTATGCACAGAAGGAATCGGATCGTCTCGGTCTCGGATTGCGAATCACCACGCTTGCGCCGCGCATCATCCCGGACTCAGATCTTGGCAGGCATGCCATCGCCGGTTATGCAAGGTACCTTGGGATCTGCGAAGCGGACTTCGTGCGGAGCATGGAATCACCACCTACGTCGGATGATGTCGCGACGGCGGCGATCGAGTTGGCGATGGATCCTGACCGAGCCAGGGGCACGGCGTTCGTGGTGTCCGGGAACGGCCCGGAAGCGGTACCCGTATGATTCCCACCCGGTTCCCGCGCGAGAAGACTCTTGCGGAGGCGCGAGTCATGCCTGCAGCGAAGCGATCAGGACAGAAAAAAGTCGCGCGGCGGTCGGACGACGCCTTTGAGCGGCTCGCCGAACCGTTCCGGCGGGAGATCAAGCTGCATTGCTACCGGATGCTTGGCACGTTGCACGAAGCGGAGGATCTCGTGCAGGAGACCTATATCCGCGCTTGGCGCAGCTTCGATCGGTTCCAGGGCGGATCCTTCCGCGCCTGGCTTTACAAAATCGCGACCAACGCCTGCCTGAATGCGCTCGCGAGCCGCAAGAGCGCCAACCGCTGGCTCCCCGATGCGCTGAAGCCTGCCACGCAGGAGATGCCGGACGGCGTGCCTGCGACTGAGGTCGCGTGGCTCGAGCCTTACCCCGATTCCGAGCTCGCCGGCATCGCTGATGAGGCGCCAGGCCCCGAGGCCCGCTACACCGCGGACGAAGCGGTGCAGCTCGCCTTTGTCGCGGCGATCCAGCAGCTGCCGCCCCGACAGCGGGCCGCACTCCTGCTCTGTGATGTACTCGGCTGGGCGGCCGCGGAGGCGGCCACGCTCCTCGGTGGCACCCTCGCATCGATCAACAGCGCCTTACAGCGGGCACGAGAGACACTCTCTCGCGACAATCCACGTGAGCGGCTGGTGGCGGGCGCGAAACCCGATCCGGGGCAGCAACAGCTCCTCGATCGGTATCTGCGGGCTTGGGAGAACCTGGATCTCACCAACTTCGTCACGCTGCTGAAGGAGGATGCGACCTACACGATGCCGCCCCTTCCGCAGTGGTACGCGGGCCGAGAGAGCATCGCCAGGTTCTTTCAATGGGCCTGGAAGAGGTATGGGGGCCTGCGCATGGTTGCAACAGGGGCGAACCGACAGCCGGCCTTCGCGTGCTATTCGCGCAGCATCGGTTCGAGCGCGCCGTGGGCCGCGCATTCGATCCACCTGCTCGCGCTCGACGGTGCTGCGATCCGCGCACTGACGTTGTTCGTCAAGCCCGATGGACCACGTTTATTCTCAGCCTTTGGGCTGCCACTCACGCTGACAGACGACGTCGCCATGTGAATGAAGATGACTACGGCAATTGGCCGCGCTCGAGGCCCGTCGCTGTCGAGTCCGCGCTGACAAGGCACCGATGAGTTTCCGCCGCCCCAGCTGTTATACACATGAGACCCGGACGCGTAACGGCCTCGTCTCAATAACGGGTAGACGGTCGAGCCAAGGGCCGCCTTTCGGGGCGCTGCGGATCTGGCTACGGGAAAGATTCGCGTTGAAGCGTACATGCAATGAATTCGCCCCGGAGCGCTTCTCATTGCGTGGGGATGCCTGTTTGTCCTAACCACACATTCGGAGAACCGCCATGACCACGACCAAGACACCTGCAGAGCATCGGAGCAGCGAGCCACCCACCCTGAGCGCCGCACCGATCGTGTCGCCGCAGGCCTGGGAGGCTGCGCGTCAGCAGATGCTGGTGAAGGAGAAGGCCCTGACGCGAGCGCGCGACGCTCTGGCCGCCGAACGCCGGCGGATGCCGTGGATGGCCATCGAGAAGGCGTACGCGTTCGAGGGACCCCAAGGCAAGGTTGGCCTGCTCGACTTGTTCGAGGGCCGCCGACAGCTGATCGTCTACCGCGCTTTCTTCGAGCCCGGCGTGTTCGGCTGGCCGGAGCATGCTTGCCGTGGATGCTCCCTGGGCGCCGATCAGGTCGCCCACCTGGCGCACTTGAATGCCCGCGACACGACCCTCGCCTACGCCTCGCGAGCGCCGCAGGCGGACATCGCGCGCCTGAAGGCGCGGATGGGCTGGCAGATGCCCTGGTACACGCTGACCGACAGCTTCGATGCGGATTTCGGCGTCGATCAGTGGCACGGTCACAACGTGTTCTTCCGCGACGGCGAACGGGTGTTCCGCACATACTTCATCAACAGCCGCGGCGATGAGGCGATGGGGAGCACCTGGAGCTACCTCGACATCACGGCGCTCGGCCGGCAGGAGACTTGGGAGAGCTCGCCGCAGGGTTACCCGCAGACCCCGCCGTACAGCTGGTGGAACTGGCACGACAACTACGCCGCCGAGCCATCGCCTGACCCCAGGTGGGTCGACGTCACGACGGACCCCGCGGGAGCGGCCCTCCGACGGCGCGAGGCGGAAGAGAAGGGTTGCGCCTGCCCATGAGCGCGATGTGTCTGTTGACGACCGACGGCGATGCACTCATCGACGCTTGCCCAGCTCCGGGGCGAGTCCGCGAGCGGTCGTTCTTCGCCGTGGTATGTCTGCTCTTTATCGTCAGTACTGCGAGGACGATCGTGTGTGGCGAGTCCATGTCTGCGATGGGCGCGATGTCGATGCCCGGCGGCTGGACGATGTCGATGGCGTGGATGCGGATGCCCGGTCAGACCTGGTTCGCCGCCGCGGGCTCGTTCCTCGGCATGTGGCTCGTGATGATGATGGCGATGATGCTGCCCTCGTTGGCGCCCATGCTGCTGCGCTACCGTCAGGCTGTCGGCAGCAAAGGCCGGGCGCGTCTGGGTCGGCGGACCGCCCTGGTCGGCCTCGCTTACTTCCTCGTGTGGGCGGCTTGCGGGCTGGCGGTATTCCCGTTGGGCACCGCCCTGGCCACGACGGAGATGCAGCAGCCGGTACTCGCGCGGTTCGTTCCGCTCGCAGTGGCCGTGGTCGTCCTGATTGCCGGCGTGCTTCAGTTCACCGCATGGAAGACACACCACCTGCTGCACTGTCGGGACGCGCGGGGTGGCGGTTTGGCGGCAGATGGAGGCGCCGCCCTTCGACATGGTCTGCAGCTGGGCATCCACTGCTGCTATTGCTGTGCGAATCTAACAGCGATTTTGCTGGTCACTGGAGTGATGGACCTGCGCGCGATGGGGATGGTGACGGCGGCGATCACCATCGAGCGCCTGGCGCCGGCGGGTAAGCGTGCTGCGCAGGCGATCGGAGCCGTCGTCGTCGGGGCAGGTTTGTTCCTACTCGCAAGAACCGTCGCCCTGGGCTGAGACGCGAGAGCCTGCTACCAGGAAGTTCAGATCGGTAGCATGAACGGGGTTCCGCACACCTGAAAGGTCCTCGGCGTCCTGGTCGGCCACTTCGGATCAACCATCATCTTCGTCCATCGATGCACGAGCGCCTCGAGTTCGCGCACCTTCTGCGGGTACTTGCCGGCGAGGTTGGTCGTCTCGTTGAGGTCACTCTTCAAGTTGAAGAGCAACTTGTACCGACCGTACCGGCCCGTCTCGTCGTCCACCGACTCCCAAAGCTTCCAGTCGCCCTGGCGGATCGAGAAAAGCGGCAGCGCCCGCCAGGCGTACCGAGCGGCTCCTGTCGCAGCCATCTCAGCGAGAAGTAGACAACGATCGGCATTTGGCCAGTCATCAACATCTGCCAAATGTGAGCCGCTGGCCCCTCATCAGGTCCGCCCCCGGCCGTTGCTTCAGGAACTGTACCGAAAATCCAAAGGCGCAGGATGAGCGCGTACAGGGCGAGCGAGGCCATCACAATGGGAAGAAATCCGCTCGGCCGCTTAACAGCGGTTTTGAAAGTCACGGTCGTCATCCTAAACTTTACGGTGCAAAGTACTTCGCGATACTATAGCAGGGTTAGCAACCGGGCCAAACGGGCGGGTTGCTCGAAACGAGCCCCTCTGGTGGGTCGAATGATCAAACGCCGTGGCGCACAACGCGCGATATTCAAGCTGCGAGAACTCATTGGAGGATGGCCATGCCGACCGAGGACGATGCCTTCTGGCGTGAGCTGGGAGTTTCGTGGCGGGCGAGCATCCGCGATACGGAACTGGCTTCAAGACGACTCGAGACTCGCCTGAGATTCCAAAGCGTGCTTCTCAATTGCGCAACCGTGCTAGGCGCTGTAGTCGGCGTGCTCGGCTTTGCTCTTGCCGCAGGGACGCTTCTGATCGGATGGATGAGCCAGGCTTGGAACCTCCTCACGCGAGGAACGACGCTCGCAATCGTGTCCTCCCTCGCCGTTATGGCTACCTTGGCGCTGCGGACGCGTAACGGAGTCGAGACACGATCCCTTCGAGAAATGCTCCGGTCTTTACAGGCGCGTACCGAACGCCTGATCAGGGCTGCTGACCTCGCTTGCTATGCGGTGGTGATCCTCGCGATTGGCGGGACGATCGGCTACGCGCTCCGGATCCGGCTTGGTCACCCGGCCGCAGTGCCACTGTGGAAAGACTTTCTGGCCGTGGCCGTCGTGGGACTGGCGCTTGTTTGGTCTCGATGCAGGCAGGGGCGGGCCCTCAGGAGATACAGGCACCTCGAGCAGGCTATTGGTTCGGGGGATGAGCTCCAGTGACGGTTGGTCTATGCTCATATACGGGATAAATTCGAGCCGCGCCCGCGGCCCGCGGCCGACAGGGGTTCGCCTCATGGTCTTTCGTTTGTACCGCGTAGCCGCCTCGCTCGGCTGCATGCTCGTCGCGACCGGTCCGGGTCTCACGGCTGCCCAGGCAGCACCGAAGGCGGGTGCGCCGGATTGCAACCGTCGTTGCCTCCTCGAGTTCCTGCAGACCTATACGGAAGGCCTGCTCGACAACGACACCTCCCGCATCAAGGTTGCGCTCGGCCTGCGCGTCACCTCGAACGGAGTCGACGTTCGGCTCGGCAAGGGGGAAATCTGGGGGCTGGCCAAGCGCATGCCCTATCGTCAGGCTTTGGTCGATCCTGTGACTGGCGCAGCGATTCTCATGGGCACGGCCACAAACGCTCCCACAGATCAGGGGGAGCGATGGTGGTTTTACATGGTGCGCCTGAAAGTTGTCGCGAAGCAGGTTGCCGAGGTCGAGGAGATCTCGTACGACGGGACGCTGAGGAGAACTCCGGCTTCCAAGCTCGCGCAAGCCGACCGAATTTACGACGCCGTGCTGCCGCCCGATGAGCGGGTTTCCCGCGCGGAGCTCATCGCCACGGCGAACAAATACTTCGACGTGGTTTCCGGAACGCTCGACTACCACGACGCACCATGGCATCCGGAATGCTCGCGGCTCGAGGACGCCCTCCTGACGGTCAATGAGCCCGAGTCGGCTGGCAGCTGTGCCGGTGAGTTCAAGAACCCGCGCATCAAATGGATCGTGAAGAACCGCCGCTTCTATATCGCCGACGTCGAGCGCGGGATCGTGATGGCAGTCGCCAACTTCACCTCGCCGCCCGAGTACCCGAATAACAACGCCTCGGTCGTCTTCGAGGTATTCAAGATTCAGGATGGGCTGATCCGCCACATCGAGGCGATGTTCCGCGGCGACAGCTCGATGAAGACCTCTACCTGGCCTGATGTGCCATCGGAGGCGCCGGCGAGGGGAGCTGACCGGGCAGTCAAGTAGCTGCCGCGGTTTTGCGGTTTGCGGCCTGATCGACAAACCTTACCGAGCGAGCTTTAAGACCTGAACCGCAACCGGTAATCCTGCGGTGTCGAGGCTCAATCGCGCCAGGTCCGCTGGCGAAAAACGAGGGCTTATTGGCGCGTGCGGCAACCGTCGGGCACCTAGATTTGGGTCGCAGCGGATCGGTGAAGAGATCCGCCGCGATGACACCACGGCGACAGCAATAGAGGCAGGCTCCTATGACAAGCTTTCCGGTCCATATGATGGAATCCGCGCCCGAGCGATCGAAGCCGGCGCTGCAGCAGCTGCAGTCGGCTTTCGGCATGCTCCCCAACATCCTCGGAGCGATGGCGACCTCTCCAGTGCTGATCAACGGCCTCGTCGGTCTGTTCGGGAAGGTGCATGGCGGCAGCTTCACCGAAGCGCAAGTCCAGACCGTGCTGCTCATCGACGCGGTGACCAACGCACCGCGTGATGCGCTCCGCCTCGTCCCGCCGTTATTTCTCGATCCGTAACCCCAACTGCGGCGGCTCGTTCCCCTGCCCGATCGTCACCTCTGCCTCGCTGCCGCCATCGATTTCAAGTAGCGGCAAGTCCTGCTGGGCGAGCCCCTGAATGTCTCCCGCCACGCCAACCAGCTCGGCGATACCGCTTTGGAGTTGCTTCTCGCGCCGCGCCCAGCGCTGCATCGTTTGGCTCTTTTCGGATTCGAGCTCCTGACGCATGCGGTAGAAAGCCGCGTAAACCGCTTTCAGCTTGTGGGCGAACTGCGAGGAGGTGAGGTAGTCGTACACGGCCTCCATCTTCTCTCCCTTGCCGGCCGAGACGAGGCGCTGCTTATGGAGATCCAGCAGGTTGGTGCGCAGTGCCGTTGCAAGCTGGAGAGCTGTGGTCCAAGACGTCACCCACACGTCCTCGCACAGGCCAAAGAGCTGACCGTCCTTCCACTCCTTCGGGAACGCGGTACCCACGGTGACCAGGACGCCCACGTCGGCACCACAGCCGCGCAAGTCCTCCTTGAGCTTTCCGACCCACTGGGGGCTCCAGTCCTTGGCGCGCTTGGCCTCCCACAGAAGAATGCCCGCGGTCTGGCCACTGCGGGTCAGGACCCTCTGGATCACGTCACCGCCGCGCGCGCCCTTGCGCACTTCCTCGATGACGTCGAGCGGGAACGCCGCCTCCAGGTCCTGCTGGAGCGTCAGCTCGAGCACCTCGCCTTGCAGCTGCTGAGAGCCCGTGCTGCCCCGACGTTGGGCCTCTGCGAGCTGAGCCGTCATATCCTCGATGCGTTTCTTGAGCTCCGCCTTGTCGAGCTCAGCACGCTCGCGCTCTTGAGTGCGTACCTTGGATTCGAGCTCCGCCCGAGCGGCATCGAGCTTGCGTGCGACCTCCACCTCGAGTCCTGCGGCGCGATCGCTGAGAGCGGCTTTATCACGTCGTAGGGAAAGCTCGGTCGAGCGCAGCTCGGCGAGCTGGCGGTTCTTCTCGGCAAGCTCTTGCTCGAAGGCCTGTCGATCACCGGCCACGCGCACCTGCGCTCGCGCGTCCGCCTCCTGGGCAATGCGCGCCTCGATCGCCTGCTCCCGCGCGGCGAGCTCCGCCTCGCGCCGGGCCATCGCATCGAGCTTCCCCTGGCGCTCGGCGACTTGGGCGCGAAGCGCGGACAATTGCGTGGCGCTCACCTGCTCGGTGAGGGCGCGCATGTCTCGGAGCGCCTTCTCGTGAGCCGCCGCTTGGTCCTTCAGCAGGTGTTGCAGCTGAGCGTTCTCGGCCCGGAGTGCCCCATCACGCTGAGCGGCGAGCTGCTGCGCGCGGCGTTCCGCCTCCGCTCTTTCTGCCCTGCGAACCTCCTCCAGCGCGCCTTCCGTCGACTGTTCGAATTGCGCCAGGGCATGGCGAGCAAAACCCTCTTCGAGGCCGAACTCCGCCCGACACTTCGGACAGATGACGGAAGTGTCCGCGGGCAGAAGTAGCTGGTGAACCACGTCCGTTTCGGTCGACACCTTGAATCCGCCCCCCGTCTTGGCTCGGCCTCCTGGCGGTGAATTCTACGCTCTTAATCTCTCCGGTTCTGGTCGCCAACCCGATCTTCGCCCGACGCTCCTCGAGCAGTTTTCGCAGAATGTCGCGGTGACACCAGCGCTCGTCCTCGCAGTAGCGCCTACTCGTCGCGTCTTCCGTTACACGCGATCCCCGCGCAATGCGTCGAGCCACGCGGCGGGATCCTCGCCCCGCTCGAGGACGTCGACGAGCGCGGACCCCACGATGACGCCGTCCACGTGGCCGCGCAGCCGCGCGACGTGCTCCGGGCTGCGGATCCCGAATCCCGCGCAGACGGGAAGGTCGGTCTGCTTGCGAACTCGAGCCAGATACTCGAGGGTCTCGGGCGGGATGGAGACGGCCTTACCCGTGGTTCCCGTCATCGTGACCGCATACACGAACCCCTCGCTCGCCGCGCACAGCTCCGTCAAGCGTGCGGGTCGCGTCACCGGAGTGACCATCTGGACGAGCGCCAAGCCCTCCCGGGCGAGCGCCGCGCGCACCGTCGAGCTTTCATCGACCGGCAGATCCGGGATGATGAAGCCGCTCACGCCGGCCCGAGCGGCCGCGCTCGAGAGCTCCTCGAGCCCCAAGGCGAGCAGCGGATTCAAGTAGCTCATGAGCAATGCCGGCACGCGCAGCGGGGGCATGGCGGCAAGCTCGCTCAGGATCCCGCGCAGCGTGACACCTTGCGCGAGTGCCACCTGGCTCGAGCGCTGGATCGTCACCCCGTCCGCCATCGGATCGGTGAACGGCACGCCGATCTCGACCACGTCCGCGCTGGCTGCGAGCGCCTGCACGTCGTGCGCGAATCGCGCTCGCGTGGGAAAACCCGCGGTCAGATAGGCGACGAGCGCGGGCGCGCCGCTGCGGCGCGCCGACCGGATGGCGGCGGCGATCCGGTCGCTCGGCCGCGCCGGGGTGTGGGGTGATTCGTCGGTCATTCCGGTCCTCGCACCGCTCGGCCGCTTGCTCAGTTTGTCCTCGGACCCGCAATCAATGCCTGCTGCAGCGTGGACATGTCCTTGTCGCCGCGCCCCGAAAGCCCGATCAGGATGCGACCGCCGCGGTGGCTCGCCGCCCACCGCCGCGCACCGGCGAGCGCGTGGGCGCTCTCGAGCGCCGGCAGGATACCTTCGCTCTCGCAGCACTCGCGGACGGCGGACAGCGCCTCGTCGTCGCGCGCCATCTGGTAGCGTGCACGTCCGGTCGCGAGCAGCAGCGCGTGCTCGGGTCCGACTCCGGAGTAGTCGAGCCCCGCGGAGATCGAGTGCGTCTCCTGGACCTGACCGTCGGCGTCCTGCAGCAGGAGGGAGTAGCAGCCGTGCAGCACCCCCGGCCGGCCATGGACGAGCGTCGCTGCGTTTTCGCCCAGACCGTCACCGCGTCCCCCGGCCTCGACGCCGATGATCTCGACGGATGTATCGGGCACGAACGCGTGGAAGAGGCCGATCGAATTGGACCCACCGCCGACACACGCTATGACGGCATCGGGAAGCGTGCCCGTCCGCTCGAGGATCTGGGACCGCGCTTCGCGGCCGATCACGGCCTGCAGCTCGCGCACGAGATAAGGGTACGGATGGGGCCCGACGGCGGAGCCGAGCAAATAGTAGGTGTGCAGAGGATCGGCGACCCAATCGCGAATCGCCTCGTCGATGGCCGCGCGGAGCGTCCGATCGCCGCTTTTCACCGGGACGACGGTCGTGCCGAGCAGGCGCATGCGCCCCACGTTCGGCGCCTGGCGCTCCATGTCGACTTCGCCCATGTACACGGTGCACGGCAGACCGAGACGCGCGCACGCCGCGGCGCTGGCGACGCCATGTTGACCGGCCCCCGTCTCGGCGACGATGCGGCCCGCGCCGAGCCGCTGCGCGAGGAGGGCCTGACCGATCGCGTTATTGATCTTGTGCGCACCCGTATGGGCGAGGTCCTCGCGCTTCAGCCACACCTCCGCGCCCCAGCGCTCCGAGAGTCGCCTCGCGTGCGTGAGCGCGGTCGGCCTCCCGACCCAGGTGGTGAGCTCGCGCGTGAGGTCGTTCTGAAAGTCCTCACGATGCAGCTGCTCGCGCACGCCTTGCTCCAGCCGTTCGAGCGCCGGAATCAGCGTTTCCGGCACGTAGCGTCCGCCGAAGGGGCCGAAGCGGCCGCGCGCATCCGGCAACCGGCCCGCGAGCACCTCGGCGAGCAGCCGCTCTCTCTCCGCTGCAGGAACATCGAGTCTCATTGCCCTATTCCTCGGATTGAACGGCGGCGTGGCGCGCCGCCTCCACGAACTGCAAGATCTTCTCCGGGCTCTTCAGGCCCGGCCGCTCCTCGACCCCGCTCGACACATCGACGCCGAAGGGGCGCACTGCCTCGATCGCGGCCGCGACCGTCGAGGCGCTGAGTCCGCCGGCCAGCACGAGCTCCGTGCGGCGAGCGACGGTGCGCGCGGCCGCCCAATCGCACGCGACACCCGCACCGCTCGCGGGTCCCTCGTAGAGCAGGCGCGCGGGAAGCGGCTGCGGCTCGGCACGACCCGCCCGCAACACGGGCAGCAGCGCGAGGCTGCCGGGCGCGTGCAGAGCGTGCACGTCCTCCAGATCGCTCTGCCAGACATCCGGGCCGAGCTCCGCCACGATGTCATCGAGCAGCCGCTGGGAGGGGTGCCGAGTGACGGCGACACAGCGCAGCCGGCCGCGCGCGGGTTTCGCGAGTCGCGCGGCCTCAGCCGGCGAGAGCCGCCGGGGCGAGGGGGAGAACACAAATCCGATCGCATCGACACGCGCGGCGAGCGCGGCGTCGATGGCCTCGCGCGTGGTGATGCCGCAGATCTTGACCCACATGGCGCTCAGCTCCGGTGCGCCTTCGCGGCGCGGCCCGCCGCGAGCAAGTTGCGGGCGAGCGCGCTCGGTGAGCCTTCTGTCATGAGCGCCGTCCCGACGAGCGCCAGGTCGTACCCGGCGGCCGCGAGCCGCGCGGCGTCGGCCACCGACGCGACACCGCTTTCGGCGACGCGCGGAACATTCGCGGGAAGCCGCGGGGCGAGCGACTCGAGCCGATCCGGCACCACCTGAAGCGTATCGAGGTCGCGGCAGTTGAGGCCAACGAGCAGGCCCGCGCCGCTACCGTGCGAGTTGACCCACGCATGGGTACGCTCGATATCGGCCTCATCGAAAGCCTCGAGCAGCACGAAGAGGCCCAGCTCTCTCGCGCGACGGAGCAGGGATTCCACGACCGGATCGGTGAGCATCCGCAACACGATCAACACACCGGCCGCTCCCGCCACGCGCGCCTCGAGCACCTGATACGGATCGACCAGGAAGTCCTTGCGCATGACGGGCACGCCGAGTTCGCGCAAGGCGCCCGTGGCCGCGCGCAGATGCTCGAGCGATCCATCGAACCGCGTCGGCTCCGTGAGCACCGAGACCGCCGCCGCGCCCGCCTGCGCATATTCGCACGCGCGCGCGGTCACCTCATCGAGGGTGCGCTCATCGGCAGGCGCCACCAAACGGCCCGCGGCGGGCGAGCGAAATTTGACCTCAGCGATCAGATCGAAGCCCTGCGGATGCAGGACGAGCGGCGGCGGGGCGGGCAAGGCGTACGCACGCTCGCGCAGCTCCTCCTCGCTGATCCGCGCCCGGGCGATCGCCACGCGCTCGGCGCCGGCGCGCCCCATCTGCTCGAGAAACCCTGCGCTCACGGCACCGGCTCCCCGCCCACGGCGGCGAAGCACGCGACCGATTCGAGCACCCGCCGCGCGGCGCCACCGTCGATCGCTTGCGCCGCCTGCTCGAGCGCCGCCTGCCGTGAGGGTGTCGCGCCCGCGACTTCCAGCGCAAGCGCGGCACCGAGCAGCAGGCAGTCACGATGGGGGCCCCGATCCTCACCGGTGAGGACCGCGCGCAGCGCCTTCGCGTTGTGCGCCGCATCCCCGCCCGCAAGCCCGGCGCGCGTGCAGGATGCCAGCCCGTAGTCCGACGGCGAGCGCACCTCGACCTCCACGCGACCCGGCCGCACGTCGAACAGCGTGAACGGCCCGAGGGGCGTCGGCTCATCCCAGCCCTCCGCGCCATGAATCACGAAGGCCCGCTCGATCTCCATGCCGGCAAGCGTCTCGGCGATGAGCTGCGCTTCGGTCCGTTGCGGCGCGCCGATCACGTGCAGCGGCGGCTCGGCCGGATTGGTGAGCGGGCCCAAGAGATTGAAGACCGTGCGCACGCCGAGCGCGCTGCGCACCGGCGCGAGCGCCTTCATCGCGGGGTGGTAGTAAGGTGCGAACAAGAACGTGAAATTGGCCCTGGCGAGACAGGCGGGCGCCGCCTCCTCATCGAGCGGAATGCGGACCCCGAGCGCCTCGAGCACATCGGCGCTCCCCGCGCGGCTCGAGACGGAGCGGTTGCCGTGCTTCACGACGGCGAGCCCGCAGGCCGCGATCAGGAGTGCAGTGCCGGTGGAGATGTTGAGACTGCCCGAGCCGTCACCGCCCGTGCCCACGACGTCGATGGCGCGCACATCCGTCGGGATGCGCGGGCGACGCGCGAGCCGCCGCATCCCCTTCGCAAACCCGCGCACCTCGTTCGCCACGACTCCCTTGCTGCGCAGCGCGGCGAGCACCGCGCCCGCGACCGCAGGGGATGCTTCGGGCCGAGCGAGCTCGCCGAGCAGATCCTCGGCTTCCGCTTCGCCGAGATCGCACCGCTCGAGCAGCCGCTCGAGTGCGTTACGCAGAGAGGGCATCCCGAGCTCCGGACAGCGACTCGTGCGGGCGGGCTCCGCCCGCGAGGGCCAGGAAGTTCTGCAACAGCTGCGGACCGGTCGGCGTGAGGATGCTCTCCGGGTGAAACTGCACCCCTTCCACGACGAGCGCTCGGTGGCGGGCGGCCATGATCTCCCCTTCCGGCGTCAGGGCGCTCACCTCGAGCTCCGCGGGCATCCGATCGGGCGCGGCGATCAGGGAGTGATAGCGCCCGACCTCGCAGTCTTGCGGCAGGCCGGCGAAGATCGTGCGCTCGTCGTGACGGATCGTCGAGGTCTTGCCGTGCATCAAACGCGCCGCCCGCACGACCTTGCCGCCGAACACCTCGACCATCGATTGGTGGCCGAGACACACACCGAGTACCGGGATGCGGCCGGCGAACGCGCGGATCATATCCATGGAGACGCCCGCATCGTACGGGGTACCCGGTCCCGGCGAGATGCAGAGGTGCGAGGGTGCGAGCGCGAGCGCCTCGCTCACGTTGATCTCGTCGTTGCGATGGACACGCACGTCCGCGCCGAGCACGAGGAACGCCTGCACCAGGTTGTAGGTGAAGGAGTCGTAGTTGTCGATGAGCAATAAACGCGGCTGCACCTAAAGTCCCTCCCCGGCGAGCTCGAGTGCGCGCACGACGGCCGCGCTCTTGGCCAGAACCTCGTCGTGCTCGGCCTCCGGAACGCTATCGGCGACGATGCCGCCCCCCGCTTGATAGCTGTACTCGTCCCCATGGAACACGAGCGTGCGGATCGTGATGGCGTGGTCCATGTCGCCGCGCGCGCCGAAATACCCGACGGTGCCGCCGTACAGCTCGCGGCCCACGGGCTCGAGCTCGTCGATGATCTGCATCGCCCGCACCTTGGGCGCACCGACCAGCGTGCCGGCGGGAAAGGCGGCGGCGAACAGATCGAACGCATCGCGCCCCGGCGCGAGCTCGCCGTGCACGCCGCTCACGATGTGCATCACGTGGCTGTAGCGCTCGATCGCGCGGTAGGGATCGACGCTCACGCTACCGGCACGGGCGACGCGCCCGAGGTCGTTCCGCGCAAGATCGACGAGCATCACGTGCTCGGCATTCTCCTTCGGATCGGCGCGCAGCTCCGTTTCGCGGTCGAGATCGGTCGTCACATCATCCGAGCGAGGCCGTGTGCCCGCGATGGGTCGCAACTGCGCCCGGCCTCCCTTGAGCTTCACGAGCGCCTCGGGCGATGAGCCGACCACGGTCACATCGCCGAGCGAGCAGTAGTACATGTAGGGCGAGGGATTGATGAGTCGCAGCGCCCGATACGCCTGAAAGGGATCGAGCTCGTGCCGTCCCGAGAAGCGTGTCGACAGGACGAGCTGATAGACATCCCCCGCCGCGATGTATTCCTGCACGCGCTGCACGCGCCCGATGTGCTCCTGGCGCGTGGAGGACGGCGTCGGGTCGGCATACCGGCCACGTGACACGAGGCTCGGCAACGCGCCGCGCAGGGCCCCCACCACCTCGAGACGCAGTGCACGCCGCTCGTTTTCCGGCCCGGCATGGAGCAGGGCGATGCCGCGGGTGAGATGATCGAACACGAGCAGGGAGCGCGGCGCGACGTAATGCAGGACCGGGACACGGGTCTCGAACCCGCTGCGCGCGGGGAGGCGCTCGAAGAAGCGCACCATGTCGTACGCCGCGTAGCCGACGAGCCCGCCGGCGAGCGGCACGCCCGGAATCTGCGGCTGCGGCTGCGGCGCGCGCGCGAGCGCATCGCGGAGCGCCGCGAGCAATTCGGCCGTCGAGCCTGGAATCGGCTGCCGCTGCCCGCCGGTCGCGAGTCCGGCGCGATCGAGCCGAACCTCGAGCCCGTCGCCGAAGCCGATGAAGGAGTAGCGCGCCAGGCGCTCGCCCCCCTCCACGCTCTCGAGCAGAAAGCGAGGCTTGAACGGGGCAAGCTTCATGAACGCCGAGACCGGCGTGTCGAGATCGCCCGAGATGTCGAACGGAGCTTTCACCCTCGTGTACCGTCCCTAAAGCCGCGCCCATAGCAAAAGACCCATCTCGGGGCTTCCGGAGATGGGTCTCGTTGCAGCGAAACTGGATTCGATTACGACAGCCGCGCTGAGCGCCCACTCCAGAGGAAGTGGCGCCACCACCGGCGGTTGTGCAGAGCGATCGACATGGCGCCCGAGTATCGCCGGGCCGGGCGGCGCGGTCAAGACGATGCCTCGGGGACCGTGAGCTCGCTGCGGGGGAGCGCCACGCAGGGCTACAATTCCCCTGTCGCGACGCAATTGCGAGGTGGGCCGTATGCCCTCGTTCGATGTGGTCTCCGAGCTCAATGCGCACGAAGTGACGAACGCGGTGGATCAGGCGAACCGGGAGCTCGCGCAGCGCTTCGACTTCAAAGATACGGGCGCGAGCTTCGAGCTCAAGGATTTCACCGTGACGCTTCGCGCGCAGGTCGATTTTCAGCTGAAGCAGATGCTCGAGATCTTGAAGCTCCGCCTGTCCAAGCGCGGCATCGATGTGGGGTGCCTCGAGGTGAAGGAGTCCCAGATCGCACTCTCCGCGGCGACGCAGGAGATCGTTTTGCGACACGGCATCGACACCGAGTCCGGCAAGAAGATCGCACGCTGGGTGAAGGACTCGAAGCTCAAGGTGCAAGCGAGCATCCAGGGCGACAAGGTGCGGATCGTCGGCAAGCAGAGGGACGATCTGCAGGCCGCGATCCAGCTGCTGCGCAAATCCGAGCTCGGACTGCCCCTGCAGTTCAACAACTTCAGGGATTAGCCATACGGCCGCGGGCCGGTTGTGCCAAGCGGCTATGGCAGTCGATCGCTGATGAAGTTTGCCACCCGGGTCGCTGCCGGCGGATCGAGGTTCGCGAGAACGATCACGACATAGCCGTCGTCCGGGAAGATGCGCAGCTCGCCGTTCATGCCCGGCGCCGCTCCGGAGTGACCGAAGAACCGGCGTCCCTCGAGCGTCTTGCCGGCGAAGTCGTACGGGATGAACGTGCCGCCCGGACCACTCATGCCGCCGGCGGTCAGCAGGTACGTGTGCGCGGCATCGAGCAAACGCTGGGAAAAGAGCGCATTCGCGAAGCGCAACAGGTCGTCGACGGTCGAGTATCCACCGCCAGCCGAGGTGCCGCGATAGGGGAGGGTATCCGCGGCGGACTGCAGTTCGCCTTGCCCGGAGGCCGTGTACCCCACCGCGCGCCGCGGGAGCTGCACGGATTCGGGCAGCATGCCGGTCGAGCTCATGCCGGCCGGTGTGAAGACGTTGCGCTTCAGATACTCATCGTACGAAAGACCGCTCGTCACCTCGATGATCCGGCCGAGCAGAATGAATCCATAATTGCTGTAGTCGCGGCGCGTTCCGGGCTCGAAGAGCGGCGCGCGCGTCCCGTAGAGCTCGATGTAATCCTTGAGGTCTCTGAGGGACTCGCGATGCGCAAAGAACTCCGGTCCGAAGATATCCCCGGTCCCGCCCGTGTGCGTGAGGAGCTGGTTGATCGTGACGCGGGTCGCGATCTCGCGATTCGGATAGTCCTTGAGATACTGGCCGACCGGCGCGTCGAGGTCGAGCGTGCCGGCTTGGGCGAGCTGCATGATCGCCACCGCCGTGAACATCTTGCCGAGCGAGCCGAAGCGAAACTCGGTGTCGATGCGGTTGGGAATGTGAGCCTCGCGATCGGCGAGCCCGTAGGCGGCCGTCAGAATCGGCCGCCCGCGCCGCGCGATCAGCACCGCGCCCGCGAAGCGGTCTTGCTGAGTCAAGGTCGTGAGCTGAGCGCGCGTCGCCGCCGTGAGCGCGGCCGGTTGCAGCTTCGCGGGTGCCGGAACATCCTTCGGGCGTGCCCCGAGCACGACGACCATCCGGATGATCTGGTGGGGCGGACGCGGATCGACGCTCGCGACCAGGTGCGCCCAGCCATCGACGACGGGGTCGTACGCGGTGATCTCCGCCTCGGTCGCGGTCGCCCGCTCGACCCCGTGGAACTGCAGGCGCTGCAGGAACACGCGCTGCGCGGGCCAGGTGGAGCGGTTGAGGGCCGCAGAGGAGTAGATCTCACGGACCGCGTTGAAGGAGGTGTCGTCGTCTCCCGTGGCCACGGCCTTCAGAAAGTTCTCGAGCTGCGTGACGGCCACGGATTGCGGAGCGGCAGGGACATGCGACCGCTCGCCCGTTGCACCTTGGGAAGGCGCACCGAGCGCCACCGGCGCGACCATCAGCAATATCATCACGAGGCGAACGAATGCCATCATCCGATGACGATACCCCGCCTCGATGCGGAAATCGACGCATAGCGGTTCGCTGCTCGCCATCGCTCTCCCCCGGGTCGGCGCGGCGCTCACCGCGCTCTGCGAGCCTGGTCGATCCGCTTGCAAAGCGCCTCGGTCGCATCGAGCATGCTCGGTCCCAGGCGGGTGAGGCGCGGGTCGTCGAACGTGAAGATGTTTCCCGTGCGCACCGCTCGGAGCTCGGTGAAACGCTGCCACGCCGCCAGCCACGGCTCGCCTTCGTGGGGTGAAGCGAGCGCAATGATGAGATCCGGATTGCGCGCCATCACGGCCTCCGTGCTGACCGTTGGCGCCGCCTCGGGCAGGTCCCCGAACACGTTGCTCGCCCCGCAAACCCGCAACGCATCGCTGACCGGCTGCGACCCGCCGAGCGTATAGATCGGCCGGCCCCAGATCTCGAGCAGAACCGTGAGGGGCTGCGCCCGGGCGTACTGGCGCGTGAGCGCCGCGAGCTGCGCATCGAGGTGCTGCGCGGCGCGCCCCGCGACGGCGCTCGTGCCCGCGAGCGCGCCCAGGCGACGCACCGAGGCGGCGAGATCGGCCAGTCGCCCGACCTTCTCGCGATAGATGGGGATCCGCAGCCGGGTGATCCGCTCGATCTCCGCGGGATTTTCTCCATCCGGCCACGCGACGATGACATCCGGGTGCAGGGCGAGTAGCCGCTCCATGTCGAGAGCGCTCGCATCCCCGATGCGCGGAATGCGCCGCGCGGCGGTCGGCTCCACCGAGTACTCCGTCGTCGCCACGACCTGCGCACCGGCGCCCGCCGCGAACAGCAGCGCTGTCGCGCCTGGCGCTAGGCTCGCAATTCGCAGCGGCGGCGGTGGAACGAGGATCCGGCGTCCCGTATCGTCGATGACGGTCGCCGCTCTCGCGGGCGCTCCCAGGGAGAGCGGCGCGGCGGCCGCAAGGCAGGCCAGGCTGCCGAGCACCAGAGCGTTGAACGTCCGCCGAATCGTTGTCAAAGTGTTGCGCCCGCGTGGAGAGCTGCAGTGAAGGCGGTATTTCTCGATTTTGCAACCGTGAGCCGGGCCGACCTCGACACGAGCCGCCTCACGCGCCTGCTCCCCGGCCTCGAGCTGCACGACGTGACGCCCGAGGACGAGATCGCCGGCCGGATCCTCGGACACGAGATCGTGCTCCTCAACAAGCTGCACATGACGCGCGAGCGCATGGCCGCCTCTCGCGCGTTGCGGCTCATCGTCGTCGCCGCGACGGGCACCAACAACATCGAGCTCGAGGCCGCCCGCGAGCTCGGCATCGCCGTGTGCAATGTTCGCGACTATTGCACGGCCTCCGTCACGCAGCACGTGCTTGCCGTGATGCTGCTGCTCACGCAGCATCTGCGCGAATATGCCGCGCTCGCCGAGCGCTCTTGGGGGAGGAGCCCCCAGTTCACGATGCTCGACTTTCCGATCCGCGAGCTCACGGGTCGCGTGCTCGGCATCGTCGGCTACGGAGCCCTCGGACGTTCCGTCGCGCAGGCCGCGCAAGCCGCGCTCGGCATGCGCATCCTCATCGCCAATCGGCCGGGCGCCGCGCCGGTGCCCGGCCGGCTCGATCTGCACGAGCTGTTGCCGCAGGTCGATGTGCTGAGCCTGCATTGCCCGTTGACGCCGGCGACGCACAAGCTGATCGGCGCTCGCGAGCTCGCGCTGATGAGGCCCGATGCGCTGCTCGTCAATACGGCGCGCGGCGGCCTCGTGGACTCCGAGGCGCTCGTCCAGGCGCTGCGCACCCGCCGCATCGGAGGCGCCGCCATCGATGTGCTCGAGCAGGAGCCCCCGGTGGACGGCAGTCCGCTCCTCTCGAGCCTGCCCAATTACATTCTCACGCCGCACATCGCCTGGGCGGCGCGCGAGGCGCGCCAGCGCTGTCTCGACGAGATGGCCGCGAACATCGAGGCGTTCCTGCGCGGCGATTCGCGCAATCGTGTCGTGTGATCTTGCGCTGATCTCGGCCGAGCGCCGCGGCCGGGGCGCTCGGGAGTCGCCTCGGCGGCTCACCCGCGGGAGATGAGCTCCGCCGCCCAGTCCAGGATCGGCTGGAGCCGCGGCACGACGAGCGCGCGCGCCTCGGCGAGCGTGACCCAGCGCCACTCGTGATGCTCGGGCCGGCCGAGCTCCGGACTCACCGGTAGCCTCACCTGCTCGGTATGTGTTTCGGCAAGATAGTAGCGGGCGACTTTATTCTGGCTGTAAGGGGGCGTTTCCCGGTACACCTCGCCCCAGGCGAACTGCAGCTCCTCGATCGCCGTCTCCTCGATGACCTCGCGTCGAGCCGCGGCGAGCGGCTCCTCGCAGGCCTCGACGAGCCCCTTGGGGAAATCCCAGTTCCGGTAGGCGCGCAGCAGCAGGAACAGCCACGCGTGCGGCGCGCGCCGCACGACGATGACCCCCGCCGACAGTCGCATCAAGCCGCGGCAGCCTCGCCGGCCGCCCGGGCCGTCGCCGAGCGTCCGGCTTCGTATTCGAGCACGCCCGCGACGGCGTGCACGACCGAGGCGATGCGCACGGCGCTTTGCACCGCCTCACGGCTCAACCCCTGCTGGCGCAGCTGCCGCTCGTGCGATGCGATGCACTTGCCACACCCGTTGATCGCCGACACGGCGAGCGAGCACAGCTCGAAGTCCACGCGCGAGATACCCGGATTCGCGATGACGTTCATGCGCAGGCGGGCCGGGAGCTGCTGGTACTCCGCATCCTCGACCAGGTGCAGGAAGCGATAGTAGATGTTGTTCATCCCCATCACGGCGGCCGCCGCGCGCGCGCCGTTGACGCCCGCGTCCCCGATATGGGGCGCGGCGAGCTGCTCGATGCCACCTGCGAACTCGACGTTGCGCGCGGCAATTGCCGAGGAGAGCGCGACCGCCCAGATCTGCGCCTCGGTGAGGCCCGGCGCGCCGGTCGGTGCGAGCACCGTGGAGAGGTTGAGTTTCAGGTCGCGCGCATAGTCGGGCAGCGCATCGCGAATGGAATCGAGAGTCGTCATACGGTGTCCTCCGTCGT
>Ga0335074_10000678_pt1 | contig 47277 bp, 48 predicted proteins | sample Lox_Sample_23_FD_206715 | JGI IMG/M metagenome (GOLD analysis project Ga0335074, IMG submission 206715) | Soil microbial communities from Loxahatchee National Wildlife Refuge, Florida, United States - Lox_Sample_2.3 | ecosystem: Environmental > Terrestrial > Soil > Wetlands | place: USA...
GGTGTGGCAGGCTTTCGCCGTATTGCTGCCGGTGCGCAGCGTCGGCGTAATGGGAGACGACCGCACATACGGCCACACCATCGCCGTCCGAGTCGTCGAATCGCAGGATGCGATGACCGCCGACTGGTCGCGCCTGCCCACGGATGTGCTCGAACGCATCTCCGTGCGCATCGTCAACGAAGTGCCCGGCGTAAACCGCGTGGTTTACGACATCAGTTCCAAACCGCCGAGTACAATCGAATGGGAATAGGCCGGAACCGCGACTTCCTCGCAACCGCACAAACCAAAGCGTATGATGGGGGCAAGCCACACCCCCAGCGGGTGGTTAGGTTGAACGCGGGGCTAACCTTAGCGGTTCGCCATTTTCTGGGCCATGTAGAGCAGCAGCCGGCGGTCGGGTTCCTCTATCTTGCCGAGCAGTCTGCGAAAACGTCCCAGATACCGCGCATCTTTCCCTGTGCTCCCCCAGGCGATGTCGTCCGCGCTCTTCCGCTTGGGAAGATTCGGAAGCTCGGGCGGCTCCTCGCCATCGTAGAACATCTGGTAGAGCGGCACTTCCATGGCGCGGGCCAGCTTTTCCAGCGTCTCGATCGCCGGAACGGTATGGCCGTTCTCGACGCGCGAAATGTAGCAACGCAGCAAGCCGGTGCGCTTTTCGATGTCGCCTTGGGAAAGTTTCTTTGTTTCACGGAGTAAACGGATACGGTCGCCAATGATCATGACGGTATTGTTACATGAGAATCTTTAGGCGGCAAGCTAAAACGGGCCCAATGAAACCCGTTGCTTTTTAGCGTAGCCATACGTAACCAAATCGAGATGCCAAACGTCCCAAAGAACATGGCAGCCACCGCTTCGGCGATGCCGCTCCCCCTGGGAGCGCACGAGAAGGGGCAGGAGGAGCGCGCCCTTGTGCAGCGAGCGCAAAAGGGCGACGAGCGCGCATTCGAACAGCTCGTTCGTCAGCATCAGCAGCGCGTCTTTGGCTTGGTCGCCAGGATTTTGCATCGCCAGGATGATGTGGAAGACATCGCGCAGCAGGTCTTTTTGAAGGTGTATCTCTCGCTAAACCGCTTCGACCAGCGCGCTGCCTTTTCCACGTGGTTGTATAAAATAGCTATGAACGAGTGCTGGGACCATCTGCGCAAAAAAAAGGTCCGGCCTCTGCTGTACGAATCGGATTTGTCCGAAGAGCAGGTTTCGCAGTTGGATGGCATCGCGGCTCTCGGCCGGCCCAGGGATGGGTTGGACGAACAGGCCGAAACTAGGGACACTCTGCAGAGAATTCTGGAGATTTTGCCTGAGCAGGATCGCCAGCTTCTCTTGTTGAAGGAGGTCGAGGGTTTCTCCGTGCAGGAACTGGCGGAAATTCTCGGTCTTAACGTGAATACGGTTAAGGTACGGCTATTCCGGGCGCGAGGCCGCATTATCGAAGCGCAACGCCGCCGCCCGGGCGCTGCAAGCCCGTGGAAAGGCTCGCCGGCGGCGGAAAGGAAACCGTGAGCACAATGAACGTCGAAAACGAATTTGCAAGCGGTGCGTGCGTGGAATACGAGGCAATTCTCGAAGATTACCTCGATGGCGCGCTCGACAATGGAGCTTCCCGCAAGGTCGCCGAGCACCTGAAGGTTTGCACCGGGTGCAGCCAGGCCTTCGCGGACGCCGCGGCAGCCAATACGTGGCTGCATCAGTCAGAGCGCGCGTCCGATCCCGGTCCTGCGTTCTCGCGCATCGTGATGGCTCGCATCCGGACCGAGGAAGAATTGCGCCAGGGAAGCGGTTTCTGGGAGCCGTTTGTCTCGCTCGCCTGGAAATTTGCCACCACGGCTGCTCTCGCGCTGGTAGTAATGCTGGCGTATGCCGTGCACGGGCCGAGCCCCGTCACCTCGACGGTCGCGAATGCCACCACCGCGGCCGCGCCGCAAGGCGAAGTGCAGGAAATGCTGATGGCCGATCAATCCTCGGGCGTCCCTGCGACACGCACCGAAATGGTTATGATGGTTACGGAATCGGATTCGAATGCAAACCGCTAAAGCAAAAAGCGAAGCCGGCATCCTCGTACTGATCGTGTTTATTCTCGGTCTGCTCGTCGGGGGTGTCGGCAATCATCTGTGGGGCGCCCATGTTTGGGGCAGTCAAGCGCCGCCCCACGGTGCGGGGCATCCGCCGCCTGCTGGCAGGACGTTTAGCCAGCAGATGGGCTTGTCGCCGGACCAGCAGAAGCAATTGGACGCGATTTTCAACGACGAGCACCCGAAGTTTCAGGCCCTCGACGAGCAGCGGAACGCGCTCCACATGGAGATTCGCTCCAGGATTCGCGCCATTCTTACTCCTGACCAGCAAGTGAAGTTTGACGCGATGATGAAAGACCAGGACGCCCACGGCCGTGGTCGCGGTCCCAATCGCGGTGGGCCGCCCTCGGGGCCGCCTCCCTCGGATTCATCTGCGGCGCCTCATTCCGGCGCGGGCTACTAGGTTTCTAGTCGGCCGCCAGTTGCGCTCATAGTAGAATGGGTGGTAGACGTATACACGACGAGAGGAACTTTCTAGGCATCCCATGAGTACAGCTACCAGTCCTGCGCAAGCCGCGCCTTCAACCAGCACCGCCACCATTCGCCTCGACGGCGTCCATAAGATATACGATCTCGGCGAAATGAAGGTTCACGCGCTCCGCGGCGTTACGATGGAAATTCGCCAGGGCGAATTTGTCGCCATCATGGGATCCTCCGGCTCCGGCAAATCCACCCTGATGAACATTCTCGGCTGTCTCGATAAGCCCACCAAGGGCCACTATTTTCTCGATGGCACAGACGTCTCCGGGCTCACCAAGAGCGAGCTCGCGAAAGTGCGCAGCAAGAAGATCGGCTTCGTCTTCCAGCAGTTCAATCTTCTCGCGCGCACCTCAGCCCTCGAAAACGTCGAGCTTCCCACGCTTTACGCTGGCGTGCCGGTCGAAGAGCGTGCCTCGCGCGCGAAAGACGCCCTCACTCGAGTTGGCCTCGGCGAGCGCATGGGACACTTTCCCTCACAGCTTTCCGGAGGTCAGCAGCAACGCGTCGCGATTGCCCGCGCTCTGGTGAATCGCCCCTCGATTCTTCTTGCCGATGAGCCGACCGGCAACCTCGACAGCCGCACCAGCGTCGAGATCATGGAAATTTTCCAGAAACTCAACGACGAGCAGGGCCTCACCGTCGTCATCGTCACTCACGAACCGGACATCGCGCAATACGCCAAGCGCGCTATGGAATTCCGCGACGGTCGCTGCCGCAAGGACCTGATCGTCCACAACCGCTCCATCGCTTCCGAAGTCCTGCCCACGCTGCCTCTCCTCGATGAAGACGGCGTCGAAGGAATCGTCCAGGGCGCTGAAGTCACCCCGGCCGCAAAGTCTGACGGCGATCACTCCCACTAGATAGCGTTTCGACGCCGCTTTTCCACTCGAGCGCCGAAGCGGCATATTGCTTCTTTGTCCCTCCTACAGCGAAGACTGTATATCCGCCTCTTAGCCGCTCTATATAATTGCGCCTCAGATTTGCATTTTCTAAACTTGCGAAGATTTCCGATTTCTGATTAATGATTAATCTCGCCGCGCTGAACTTCTGCTCGCATCCTGTCGATACTCAAATTTCAGTTCAACTTCACATGACGCGGGCTCACGCTTGAGACTCTCCTGTCCTCGATCCCAAACCACGCGAACCGCAGCCTCCCTGCGCCGCCATATTCTGCGGTGGATCGGCTCGCCCGGCCTGCTTATCGCGGGGCTCATCGTGGCCATGGCGCCTGCGGTGCCTGCCCGCTCCGCCGGCGAATCGGCTTCGCGGGACTCTCAGCAGCCCAATGAACCCAACCCGCTCAAGCAGCTCAGTCTCGCGCAGTTGGGCAACGTCGAAGTTACCTCCGTCTCAAAAGAGCCCGAAGAGGTGTGGCAGACTCCCGCCGCGATTTACGTCCTGACGGCTGAAGACATTCGCCGCTCGGGTGCCACTACAATCCCCGAGGCGCTCCGCCTCGTTCCCGGCGTCGAAGTCGCCCGCGTCGATTCCGACCACTGGGCAATCGGTATTCGTGGCTTCGGCAGCGGATTCTCCAAATCGCTCCTCGTATTGATCGACGGCCGCAGCGTCTATACGCCCCTTTTCGCAGGCGTCTATTGGGACGTCCAGCAGGTTCCGCTTGAGGACGTTGACCGCATCGAAGTGATTCGCGGGCCCGGCGGCACGATATGGGGCTCGAACGCGGTCAACGGAGTCATCAACATCATCACCAAATCCGCGAAAGACACGCACGGTTTCCTCGCTTCGGCCGGGGGAGGGAATCTCGACGAAGGCACGCTGCTGCTTCGCTACGGCGGCGGCAATGGGTCCACGTTCGACTATCGCGCTTATGGAATGGCGTTCACTCGCGGCGCCGAAATTCATCCCGAATTCCCTCATTACGACGAGTGGCGCCAGCAGCGCGGCGGCTTCCGCATCGATTGGAGCGCGAAAGCTCGCGACACGCTCACGCTGCAAGGGGACATCTACGGCGGCCAGGATGGCGACATCACTTCGCTTGGGTCGTTCACGCCACCCTCGCAAGTCACCTACGCGGGCAGCGCGGACCTCTCAGGAGGGAATCTGCTCGGCCGCTGGCGCCATGAATACGTGGGCGGCTCTGATTTCCAGGTGCAGGCCTATTACGATCGAACCTACCGCAATGAGCTGCATTACGCCGAGACTCGCAACACATTCGATCTCGACTTGCTCTACCACCGGCGGCTCGGCCGCCGCGAAGATTTTCTCTGGGGCCTCGGCGCCAGAATCAGCCCCAGCAGTTTCGTGCAAAAAGTCTCAGGCCTGAATTTCGTTCCTGCAAACCTCACCTACAGCCTCTACAGCGGCTTTGCGCAGGATCAGATCGAAATTGCTCCCGAGAAGCTCTCGCTCACCATCGGCACCAAGATCGAACACAACAGCTTCAGCGGTTTTGATCTCCAGCCCAGCGCGCGCGTGCTTTGGACCCCTACCGGACGCCAGACGGTCTGGGGCGCGGTCACTCGTGCCGAACGCACGCCTTCCGAGCTCGACACCAATCTGCGCTTGCTCGACTTTTTGGGCAATATTCCCGGCTATCCCGGCCCGCTCTACCTCGAGGTCAGCGGCGATCCTAAATTCCAGCCCGAAGAAATGCTCGGTTACGAGACCGGCTATCGTGCTCTGCTCGTTCAGCGCTTTTACATCGACGTTGCGGGCTTCTACAACCGTTACGACGATCTCGAAAGCTACGGCGCTCCCGTCACCGGCGTCGAGACTTCTCCCATCACTTATGTGACGTACGATTTGCCGTTTGCGAATGGAATAAAGGGAACCACCGGCGGTTTCGAATTCGGACCCGATTGGAAACCCGTCGACTGGTGGGAACTAAAGGGCGCGTACTCCTACCTGCATCTTCACACGGAAGATCAAGCCGGTTCAACGGACACGCTCAACGTCGCCACATACAACGGCTCGAGCCCCGCCAACGAAATCAACTTCCAGTCGCTCGTCGATTTGCCCAGGCGATTCGAGGCCGATTTCACGTATCGCTACGTAAGCAGCCTGCCCGCGCAGAATGTCTCGTCCTACAGCACCGGCGACGCTCGCTTCGGCTGGCACTCCGGCAGCCTCGATCTTTCGATCGTCGGCCACAATCTCTTTCAGCCCACGCACGGTGAATTCGGCAATACGCCCGGCCCAGTGGTGCAAATCCGCCGCACCGTCTATGCCAAAGTCACCTGGAGCTCCGAGCCTCGCTAGCGCCAGTCGCCTCACCGGCACCTCGCATGCGAACGTTAGGACCGCTGAAATGGTCGAGGGGAGGTGCGACGGAAGAGACGCGACGAAAAAAAAGTGCGCCGCGAGCTGGTGAAGTGAAAACTTTTTAATTTACTGGCCAACAGCACTCAGGTTTCAGAAGGGAATATCTTCGTCGGAAATCTCGCCGCCGGAGGGATGCTCCTCCGGTGCCGGGCTCGCATCGAAATCCGCATCCGAAGCCGAGGGCCGCCCATGCGCCGTGCTCGTTCCGCCACCCATCGAAGCTCCCGCCGCAGCGCCTTCGCCGCGCCCGCTCAGCATCTTCATCACGTTGGCGACGATCTCGTAGGAGGTCTTCTTCTGGCCGTCGCGCTTGTCTTCCCATTGGCGGCTCTGAATCCGCCCCTCCAGATAAACCAGTGAGCCCTTTTTGAGATATTGCTGCGCGATCTCCGCCAGTTTTCCCCACATCACGATGCGGTGCCACTCGGTCCGCTTCTGTCGCTCGCCCGCGCGATCCTTATATGTTTCGTCGGTCGCCAGCGAAAAAGTGGCCACAGCCTGCCCCCCGGACGTATACCGCGTCTCCGGGTCCTTGCCCAACCGCCCCACCAGTGTCACCTTGTTTACCATGCGCGCGAGTATATCCGAAAAGCTCACAGACACAAAACCACGCCGGGCCTCCCGCGCGCTCGCGATAACTCTTCCATCTCACCACGCCTCTGTGTGGTAGCGCTGCCATCCTGGCGGCGCATTTAGGGTTGTTCGTCTCCCCCCGCTCAGAGCCGGCTGGCCTCTGCGTCGAAAGCCTCTAAATTTCCCTCCGCCCGCAACGCGACGCAGCTTTCAATACCGCGGCAACGCAATCTTATCCGCGAATCCTCGTCCCATCACCCAATCGACCACCCAAGGAATCGCCATCAGGTTGAACATCTGATTCCGCACGAATAGCGAAAATTTCGACTTGGGCGCAAACGTCCCCGCAAACCCCAGCGCCGCTTTCTGTTTCTTCCGTATAAACGGCCCAAAGAGCGCCTGATACCGCGCGAATGCCGCCGCATAATCGCCCTGCGCGCGGTGCAGTTGGCCCGCCAGAATGTACGCCGCCACCATCGCCAGCGCCGACCCTTGCCCGCCGAGCAGCGAGATACAAAACGCCGCATCGCCCGCCAGCGTCACGCGGCCCTCGCTCCACAAGCCTTGCCGTGAGTCCATTTTGATCTGGCTCACGCGGTCGAAATAAAGATCGCCGCTCTTCTCCAGCGCTTGCAGAATTTGTGGCGACTCCCACCCGCTCGAACTAAACCGCTTCCGCAACAGTTCCTTTTGCGCTTCCGGATTCGCCGGTATCGCTGGATCGTCATCCGCAAATGTGACGAAAAACATCGTGCGATCGTCTCGCATCGAAAATCGCGCGATCTGCTGCCCCACCTGCGTGTACATCACATACACCAGTTCGTCGCGCGGCCTGTAACCCTCCGCTTCGAACGCCGCCGCCTTGATGCCCAGATATTTCTCGAACCGATTTTCCTCGCCGAAAACCACCTTGCGCACTCGTGAGTGCAGCCCGTCCGCCCCGACCACCAGATCGAACTCGCGCTCGCTCCCGCTTTCGAACGTCGCACGCACGCATTTATCGTTTTGCTCGATTCCCGCGATGCTGTCGCCAAAGATCGTCTCTACATCGCTGCCCAGCTTCCCAAAAATCGACGCCGCCAGCTCGCCGCGCGGCAAACTCAAATAGCGCCCTTGCGCGATCCTTGCAAATGACTCGGCAGGGAAGGACGCTAGTCGTTTCCCGTTTGCGTCTACCACCCGCACCTCGCGCAGCATGTAGCCTTTGCTGCGCAATTCATCCGCCAGGCCCATCCGCTCCGCAATTTCGAAGCCTGCCCCCCAGAAATCGATAATGTACCCGCCGGTGCGCAGCTTCGCCGCCGACTCAACGATGGTCGATTGAATTCCGTAGTGCGCCAGCCAGTAGGCAAGCGTCGGCCCCGCAATCCCCGCACCGGAAATCAAAACTCTCACTCAATCAGCATACCCGCGAGCTGGGCCAGGTATTCAAAAGAAGATCACAGTCGTGCGCTGTCTTTGCGACGAATGATGAGGGACTCAAACACAACGCTTTTAGTTTGCAAAGCAATCGCTTTGCCTTTCTGCCACGGCATGCTAAAAGTAAAACCCTTGTCACTCAGGGGATTTCATGCAGCGCTTTTCGTTTGCAGTTCGGAAGAAGGCATCTCGTACTCGCGCCATGTCCGATTCATTGCTTCACAGCCTGTTCGTCGTGGCAAGGCCGGTTGTGCTTATATTCCTCGCCGCTTCGGTCGCAATTTTTGCTTACGGCCAATCGGCACAAAAGGATCCTAATCCTCAGCCAACGCATTCGGCCTTGTCCGATCCTGCGGGCGTCACCCTCACGCTCCCTCCCGGCTTCAGCGCCGCTGTTGTCGCCGAAAGCCTCGGGCCTGCGCGTCACATTGCCGTGCGGGCAAACGGTGACCTCTACATCTCCACGCGAGGAGTCACCGTCGGCGGAGGAATCATTGCGGTCCGTCTCGGCCCCGACCACAAACCCGCTAGCGTCGAGCGATTTAGCAACGTCACGGGTGGCACCGGAATTGGCTTCTATGGCGGCTTCCTCTACGCGGCCTCTCCAGACGCGGTGTATCGATTCAAATTCGACGGAAACCAGCTGCTGCCTGATCCGCAACCCGAACTCATCGTCGGCGGAATGCCCACAACTGGCTTTCTTAATCGCAACATCGCGTTCGATGGTCGCGGGTCTCTGTACATCTCAGTGGGCGGCACAGGAAATATTTGCACCGAAAAGGGCTCGACGAAGGGCCTGGAACCTTGCCCATCGCTCACGGGCCGTTCCGGCATCTGGCGATTCCACGCGGATCGCCCAAACCAGAAATTTCCTGCTGACGGCGAGCAACTTGCCACCGGTGTCCGTGACCTCAACGCCCTCGCCTGGTCCACACAGGACCATGCGCTGTACGGCATCATGGAAGGCCGCAATGCCACCTCGAACCTTTTCCCGCAATCGGTAAGCGTTGAAGAGGACGAGAACGGCATCGCCGAAGAAATGTTCCGCGTCACCAGGGGTACCAATTTCGGATGGCCCTACACTTATTTCGACGGCATCCTCGGGCATCGCGTGCTCGCACCCGAGTATGGCGGCGACGGCGTGAAAGCGCCGTCAACCGGAAACTATTCCACTCCTTTCGCAACTTTTCTGGCTCACTCCTCGCCGCTCGATCTCCTGTTCTATCGCGGCGCCGCTTTCCCTAGCCAATACCGAGGGGGCGCGTTCATCGTCATGCACGGCGGCTCAGGTCCTGACCTGCCAGACGGTCATCACGGCTACCAGGTTCTTTTTCTCCCGGTCCACAAAGACGGCTCCATCGGGACTTACACGGTCTTCGCTGACGGATTCGCGGGAAGTACTCCCTTGGACAGGAACGCCGACCGGGCGCATTTCCGCCCCGCAGGCGAAGCAGTGGGCACAGACGGCTCGCTCTATATCGTCGATTCCCAAGTAGGCCGCCTCTGGCGCATCACCTACCATAAGCCTGATCGCTAAGCGTCACGCTCCATCTGCATCGTTCGGCTCATTTGATCGGCGCCACCCTAAAGCGCCAAAGGCGCGCTACAACTTAACCAAGTCCGGAAGGGGTGCTTCGACTCCACAGGGTAATCAGCCACTTGCAAAACTCCCGGAATTCCCGTTTTAGGCGCAACGAAAGTCACGGGCGCTTGCTCCGGTCTCCAACAAGCAATTAGAGAAGCAATCTCGCGTTTCGAACGCGGGCAGGACGACTTTATTGAAAACATCGATGATGCCCGCATTCGGTACGGGCAGTGGGCGTCGGACGGCTCACTCTATATCGTCGATTCCCAAGTAGGCCGCCTCTGGCGCATCACCTACCAGCCGCGCAGTCCTCCGCTCGCTCACTTTCCCTTGGATAAGAGATTCCTCAGTACGGTCCCAAGCTGTTCAGCCAGGCGGCCCGTCCTCGCGACGGATTCGAGTTGCCGGTAGATATCCTCCGCGTCCCCTTGTTTCCGAACGCCAACGCTGCATACCACCACCACGCGATACTGCGGATAAATTCGGTAAACCACGCGATGCCCGCCGAACTGATGCTTCCAATAACCTGCGAGCGGACCGCGCGGTGGCAGTCCATACGCTTCGGGGTCGACGGCGAGCTTCTTCTCCAAAACTCTTCGCAGTTGATTTCGCACGCTGCCGTCTAAAGCTCTGACGTCTGCTGCGGCGTCTGCCGTGTATCTCAATTCGAAGGGGCTTCCCAAGAGCCTGTCTTCGGGTCGCCACGCTACGGGCACCGGCTGCTTCTTGCTCATTTGCCAAAAACGTCGGCGCTCGTAAGCAATCTTCCAGAGGCAACCTCTTGGTCAATGGTCTTGGATAAGGCAAGCAGGCGGTCGGTAAGTTGCCGATCGGCCAGAATCTCCAGAGTAGCCATTACGGAGTCGCGTTCGCTCACAAGCGAATCCAGGAATTCCTTGTCCACTAGATACTTCGATGGCTGGCGTCGGTTCTCGACCAGCACGAGCCGGTTGGCCGTCGCTTCCTTCATGTATCGCCTGAGCTTGCCCCGCAAATCGGTTGCACTCACTTTTTTTACTGCAATAGCCTTGGTCACCGTCGCCTGCCTAATGTACGCTAACGACACTCAAATGTACATTAAGCGTAACGCTGCTGTCAACCTGCCTAGGCCGGCATGCCTTTCAGCAGCACGCGCCGGATAAACCAGAAGCAGGCACTGCCGGAACTCTTCCCGCCTTTTTGGGGAAGCAACTTAACGACTATCTCGACACAACTAAGATTCGGCGTATGATCGTGGCACGAGGTGACGCCATGAAAACGACCATGGCCGTGGCGGTATTTTTGATGTTCGCAGCATCAGCATTGGGGCAGGCAGCGCAGCAGCCTCGATTGGTGCAGCCGCCGCAACAACACGCCATCCTCACAGCGCATCCGCGAGTGCAGGTGATACCGATCCCGAATTGGCCGGCCAACAAGCCCGCGCCCGTCGTCCAAATTCCCACAGACATTCAGCCGCAATCGGGCATGGTGACCCGTGCGCCGCATTTCGCGCCCTCAACCCCGTCGCGGCCGTGCGCCGTCTACAGCCAAAATTGTCAATTGCTCGGAGGAACGCCATCCGGCGCGACGAAGTTCCGGAAACCCGCACCCGATAAAGTCGCGGATGATTCCGCCCAACGGGCCGCCGCAAAATGAGTGCAAATAGGCAGTTTTAACGCGCAAAACCGTGCAATTTAGCCCATTTTAAGGTACGCGTAAGCGCCGCCACGCGGCGCTGCCGCCGCGAACCACAGGTACTGGTAGTTCCAGTTCCGTATTTCCCACAATAGAAATCGCAATTCGCCCATGCTAACCTTGGCCGTTTTTTGAAGCTGAAAACCGTTCAGCCGCGGAAAAAAATTCCGCGAAAAAGCTGCGGAATATGAAAGGAGGGGTGTGGACCGATCCTATCGAAGCGGCGGAACAGGAAATTCTAATCGATATCGCTGCGATTAGAAATCGCCGCAAGCCCAGTATTTGCAATAGATGCGAATTTCTAATCGATAGTAAAACAACACTTTGGCGTGTTCCTAAAGCGGCAAAAAGGCGAACGGCCGGGTCGGCGGGCCTGCCCATCGGCATTTGGAAATGTCACGCCTCGCGAGCCGTTCTAATCGCAAATGAAAATAATTAGAAAGCGACCTAAGCCGCTGAAAACAAAGGCCGGAAAAAATTCTAATCGCGGTCAGAGAGGGGGTAAACGAGCGCCGCGATTAGCGCCGCGATTAATGACGGCGCGCTTCCAGAGAGAATGCGCTGCCGCATCAGCGCGACGGGCATTCGGCATTGATTTGCGGCTGCAGCGCATCGTCGAACAAAGCGCCGATGTGTGAGCGAGCTTGGCAGACCTGGTAAGCGGTCAGGCCAAAAGCTCCGCGCATATCCGCGCCGTCGAGGACCGCGCCGCTGAAATCGGTTTCGGTCAGAACGGTCTGCGCAAAATGCGCGCCGCTCAGGTCGGAGCCGCGCAGGCTGGCGCCGATGAGAATTGCTGAGCCCAAATCGGCGTCTTTCAGGTCAGAATTTTGCACGTTCGCGGACCAAAGATAGGCGCTGCGCAGATCGGCGTGCTCGAGATTGGAGGAATCGATATGCGAATTGCGCAGGTCGGCGCGCTCGAACGAAGTGCGGATTATCGTGGCGTGCGAAAGGAGAGCATCGTAGAGGCTCGCATCGTCAAAATGCGCGTCCATCAGAAAAGTGTCTGCAAGCGAGGCGTACGAAAGATTTGCGCTGCGAAAATCGGCGCGCGCGAAATGGCCGTTTTGCAGCATTGAGCGATCGAGATTCGCATGGTTCATCCGCGCGCTGTCCATGATCGCGTACTCGAAATTGCTTTGCGTCAGATCCGCTGCGCGGAAGTCGGCATTCGATAAATACGCGCCGCGAAAGTCGGCATGCCACAGATGGGCATTTGCGAAAAACGCGCCGTAAGCCTGCGCATACCGAAAGCGCGGCTCGTCAAGATGCGCCCCGCGAACGGTGCCGACCGTATCATCGGCCCAGTTCCAACGCGCGGGCGGCGTGGAAATGTGCGCTTCAGTCAGGTCGGCATAGGGATCGTAACCGAACGCCCAAAGCGCGGTCGGCGCCCAGCGGCGTATATTCGCCGGCCCGTACTGCGGCGCGCGGCTAAGATCATGCGGCACTCCGGCAATTGTGCCGAAGGAGATGAACGTTGCAACCGCCAGAAGAATCGCAACCAATACCGCCGGCCGGGACTGCCCGAGGCTTTCCGCGATCCGCGCCGCAAACGTTCGCCGCAGCGCCCACTTTTCCTGCGGGCGGCCGACTTTGAACGTGGCGTGGAGCGCTATGCCCGCCGCAACGCAAGCGAGCAACTCTTGCAGAATTGTGCCGTGAATTTCCTGGACTGTCAGATAGCGCGCCCAAAAAAGAAACAGCACGATCGGGACAGTCCAATAAGCCAGGAGAAGCGAAAGCGTGGTTTCCAGCGCTCGTGCCGAAGGCGCGTCCTGATTCATCCAGCGGAACTGCGCGCGCAGCAGCCCCAGGATAATACCCGGCTCCTTCTCGCCCAGCGAACGGCCATCCGGAAAGATCGCGGGCAACTCGAAGGCCGCGCCCCACGCGCGCTGAATCTGGTGCAAAAAGGCGAGGTAGAGAAGGAAGATCACAACCGGTGCGATCAGAAAAATCTGCGCGGCGGGCGTGAAAGCGGCGGCTCTGGCCGAATGCAGAAATGGAAGAATCGCGGAGTTCGTAACGAGTTGAATGTCTTTCGTCTTCCAGACCGCAAGCGCGGATAGACCGCTGAGAATCATGATCGCGCCAAAAAATCTCACCGCCGCGAGCGTTGCCGCGTCGAATACGGCGACCGCCGGGAACTGGGCAATCTGCGCGGGAAGAGAAGCTTCGCGCAGGTTTGCACCCGCCAGCTGCCGTGGAACGAGCCCTAGCGCCGTCTCTAGCGAAGCCCCTTCGAGATTCGCGCCTTCGAGATTCGCGCCAACGAGGCAAGCCTCTTCCAGATCGGCGCGAACCATGCAAGCGTCGCGCAGGTCCGCAAGAAGCAAATCCGCGCTCTTGAGGTCGGCGTAATGCAGATCGGCGAGACGCAGGTTGACGTTGATCAGCTCGACTCCTGCCAACTCCGCATTTGCAAGGTCCGCTTTTCTCCCGCGAACACCTTTCGTTTCGATCCACTCGCGGTGGGCGGCCAGAGCTTCCTCGAACGCCCAATCGTTCGCAGTCGTCGGCCTGTTTTCAGCCAGCCCCAGCAGCGAGTCGTGGTTTGCCGTGATGCCGGGCTCCTTGGCAGAGGCCCCCGGAGCTTGCTCTGTCTCGTTTGTGATCTCTTCGGACGCGGCGGCAAGAACTGTGGCGGCGTCTTCAGGACAGAGGTCCGCCGACGAGCCCATCGCCGCTGGCGATTGCAAGTGCTCGGACGGTTCCGGTTCGTCAATCTGCGTTTGCTGCGCCGGTTCTTCGGCCTTTGGCTTAATTTCGTGAGAGGCTGAGCCTTCGGGTTTCGCGCAGGCAACCGGCTCGGGAAGCTTCAGTTCCAGGATCGGCGCAACTGCCTTTTCCGCTTGCTCGGACGGCGCTCGGCGAGCGGCTTCGATCGCCTGGACCGAGGCTTCCTTGGCTTGTTCGATGAGGATTTCAAGCGGCTGGTCCTGAGCCGCGATGGTCAGTTGGATCGCGTGGTCTTCCGCGAGTGCTGCGGCTTCCGATTCGGTGGGCGGGCACGACGCTTCGATACTAGGCGGCGGAGCGTAAGCTTCGTCAAAAAGCGCGGCGAGCGCCGCGGCGGCCGAAGGCAGTTCATTGGCGGGAACGAGAGTTTTTTCCGGTGCGAAGGCAGCTGTCTTGTGTGCCTTCCCCGGGTGTGGAGGCTCGGGCGCCCTAAGCCCCGACTCGGCGGCCGAAGCGCTTGCTTTTTCCGGACGGGAATCGTCGGGCAGTTCCAGCGTTGTGATGCCCGCCAAATTGCCGTTCCGCGATGTCGGGCTTGAGGAGCGCCGGAAGAAAAACCTCATGGATGAGTCCTGCTTCCTGGAACGATTTAAGAGAAGCCTAAATATGTATGAAAGACAGGGCGGCCTCGTTCCCCCGCGGCTCGCCCTGCAAGATTATCGTAGCGCGGGCGAGGTCAGCCGACCCCCTGTCCGATGGTGCAATGGGCGTACAGCTGGCCGCGAGACCAAAGCCACCGATGAAAACAACCGCTTTCGGCGAGGCTGCATGTTCGAGAAATTAGAAATTCGCAGTATCCTAATGGAGTATTCCGGCTAACGATTGAAGAAATCGAATCCGCGGGGGGATGAATCGTGAACGTTTCGGCAACCGAGGAGAAAAAAGTGGCCACACGAATTGAATCGGACAGCATGGGGAAAATCGAAGTCCCCGTGGACCGTTATTACGGTGCACAGACGGCGCGCTCGCTGATTCATTTCGACATTGGCCATGACACGATGCCCGCGGAGTTGATTCGTGCGTTCGGCGTTCTGAAGAAAGCCGCCGCGATGGTGAATCAGGACCTCGGTAAGCTTCCTCCGGACAAGGCGAAGTTGATCGTTCAGGCCGCTGACGAAGTGATCGCCGGCAAGCTGAACGCCCATTTCCCGTTACGCATCTGGCAGACCGGAAGCGGCACGCAAACGAACATGAACGCCAATGAAGTGATCTCGAATCGTGCAATCGAGATTGCCGGCGGCGTAATGGGCAGCAAGAAACCTATCCATCCGAATGACGACGTGAATATGTCGCAGTCGTCGAACGATACGTTTCCCACGGCCATGCATATCGCCGCGGCCTCCCGAGTGGCCGAGGCGCTGATTCCGTCGGTCGAAGCCTTGCGGCGCGCGATTTCGGCAAAAGCCGGGCAATTCGGCGGGGTGGTGAAGATCGGCCGCACGCATCTGATGGACGCGACGCCTTTGACCGTGGAACAGGAGATGTCCGGCTGGGCGAGCCTGCTGGAACGCGACGTGGCCAGACTAAAGGAAATTCTCCCAGGGCTTTACGATCTGGCGATTGGCGGAACGGCTGTCGGAACGGGCCTGAACGCGCATCCGGAATTTGCGGAGCGCGCGGCCAAGAAGATCTCGGAACTAACAGGACTGCCATTCCGTTCGCATCCGAATAAGTTTGCCGCGCTCTCTGCGCACGATGAGCTGATATTTGCCAGCGGAGCATTGAAGACGCTGGCAGCCTCGCTGATGAAGATCGCTAACGATATTCGCTGGCTAGCATCGGGGCCGCGCGCCGGATTAGGCGAGTTGCTTCTCCCTGAAAACGAGCCGGGCTCATCGATCATGCCAGGGAAGGTGAATCCCACTCAATCCGAAGCGATGACGATGGTCGCCGTGCAGGTGATGGGGAATGACGCAGCGATCGGATTTGCTGGCTCCCAGGGAAATTTCGAGCTCAACGTTTTTAAGCCGGTTATCATTTACAATTTCTTACATTCGGTGCGGCTGCTCACTGATGCGTGCCGTTCATTCCGGGAACACTGCGTCGATGGAATGGAGATCGATCGGGACCGAATCGACGCATATGTGAAGAATTCTCTTATGCTCGTGACTGCTTTGGCGCCCAGGATCGGCTATGACAAGGCTGCCGATATCGCCAAGAAAGCCCATCATGAGAAATTGAGCTTGAAGGAATCCAATCTCAAGCTTGGCTACCTGACCGAAAAGGAATTTGACGATCTTGTGCGTCCGGAAAAGATGACAAACGCAGCCCCCAAGTGAAACGGTGTAGACACACTGTAGGTGGAAGTACGTAAGGCAATTGCCCCGCGGTTCAGAATGGCACACTTCGCATCCCGCAAACGTTTAGCTTTTCGCGACATGTGCTTTTCCAATGAAAATTTCCTTTGACTCCGTCAATTTGTCCGTTTAAATTCGGGCTCCCCTTCAAGAAATCCACAGGCTGAGTAGAAATCCACAGGCAGCATCCCTCTCGCTCGGAGCTGAAATGCGCATTCTCGTAGCAGAGCAGGACCAGGCACTCGGCACCTTTCTTGAGCGCAGTTTCGACGCGGAAAACTACGCGGTGGATTTGGCAGCAGACGGTGAAGCGGCAAGGGCTCTTGCCGAATCGCAGGAATACGACGCAGCCATATTCGACCTGAACCTCACAGCGCCGGAGGGGATGGATATCTTGCGCCAAGTAAGACTACGACGTGAGAGGCTTCCCATTTTGGTACTTTCCAATCGCACGCGGCCCGAGGAACGAGCTCAGGCTCTCGATCTGGGCGCGGACGATCTGGTAGTGAAGCCGTTCGCTTTTTCAGAACTATCGGCGCGAGTGCGCGCGATGCTTCGGCGCGGCGCGCGCTCGGGCGACACGATTCTGCGCGTTGCAGATTTGGAACTGAATCGCGTGGAACGCAGTGTGCGGCGAGCCGGGCGAAGGATCGAATTGACGCCGAAAGAATTCGGCCTCCTCGAATACCTGATGCGAAATATCGGGATGCGCGTGACGCGGGCGCAGATCATCCAGCATGTCTGGAATTTATCCTTCGACACGATGACAAACGTAGTCGACGTCTACATCAATTATCTGCGCAAAAAAGTGGATGCTGAATCTGAAGTCAAGTTGATCCATACGATTCGCGGAGTCGGCTACAAGCTGGAAGCAGCCCGGGTCGTGAGCCGAGGGGCCGCTTAGAAGCGAATGCGGCTCGCTGTAAGCAGAGTCGAAGACAAACAAGGGAGGCAATCATGGCAGCAGGGGCGACACTGGCTCGCGCCAGAGATGGCAAGGTTCTTATAGCGAGTTCACGGCCGGAATTCCGCGCGAACATGATCGGAAAGCTCTCCTCCGAAGCAGTGTTTACCGCAGAGGCGGAGGGCGGCGCCGACGCTCTGATGAAACTCGAAACGGGCGCATTTCGCACGCTAGTACTCGATCCACAGATAGACGATCTCGATCCCGACGAGCTTGTGGGCATGATCGAGGCCCGCTTTCCGGAGTTGAATGTGGTGCTGATGGACAGGCCATCGCAAACGGAAAGCGAACAGCTGGCACTCGATCTTTCAGACAAAGTCGTTGACGATTCGACGGTCGGGACACGGGCCGCCGGGACGGACGACTGGTCCGCGGATCAAGAGCCTCGCGCCAGGGTCGAGCCTCTGCCCGGAATGATTGGGACGAGCCGCAAAATGGAGCAGATCTATCGTCTGGCCCGGCTCGTCGCGCCTCGTGATACGACCGTTTTGATCGTGGGATCGACCGGGACAGGCAAGGACCTCGTAGCGCGCGGCATTCATGAACTGAGCCGAAGGAATCGCGGGCCGTTTGTCGTGGTGAATTGCGCCGCGATTCCGGAGAGCCTGCTCGAAGCGGAGCTTTTTGGTTTCACGCGCGGCGCGTTCACGGGCGCCGTGCAATCCAGGCTTGGCCGTATTCATGCGGCCCACGGCGGGACCTTATTTTTGGATGAAGTGGGCGAATTGCCGCTGAGCATGCAGGCCAAACTGTTGCGTTTCGTGCAGGAGGGCGAAGTGCAGCGGCTCGGCAGCGCCGATCTGTTCCGGGTCGACACGCGCGTAATCGCGGCTACCAATGCCGATCTTTTGCAACGCGTGCGCGAGAAGCAGTTTCGCGAGGACCTGTATTACAGGCTGGCCGTATTTCCTCTGGACCTGCCGTCCCTTGAGTCGCGCTCGGACGACATTCTGCCGCTCGCCCGGCATTTTCTCGAGTCCTTCTGCAAGGACAACAACTCGGCGCCGAAGTCGATTCACCCTGACGCCGCGATTCTGCTGAAGCGCCATAACTGGCCCGGCAACGTTCGCGAATTGCAGCATTCGATCGAGAGGGCGTTTGTGCTCGCGGACAGGAATCGACAGATTCGCCCCGAGGATCTAGCAATGCCGGGGGAAGCCGCCTGAATCAGAGGATTCTAAGATAACCACCCTCTGGGTGGAATCTGCCGTGCATTATCTGCCGTGCGATGTCGTCAACGCCAGCAACGCACGGACCCACGCAGCGGCGGCCGCCGATGCCACGGCCGTCCCGATCGCAAAAGCCGACTCGTGCGCACAAACAGGCGGTGGCAAGCGCGGCAGAGACTTCAGCCGCACGCAGATCGCTCGCACGCGCTTTCGAGACCTTCACTTCTGCTGCGGATTCCCTTGAACGTTCCTATTCCCACCTGCAATCGGAAGTGCTGCGCCTGCGCTTCGAACTTGAGCGGTCGAACCGTGAACTTGCATCCAGTCTCGAAGAAAACCACCGGATTCGCTCTTTCCTGGCGCAGGTTTTGGAAAGCTTGCCCTGCGGCGTGCTTGTCTCCGATCGCAATGGCCGGGTCCGTATGATGAATCCCGAGGGCCGTCGGCTCCTCGACGTGGGTGTCGGCGAGACAAGCGCGTTGCCGCCTGAAATCCTGGCGCGGGCCCTGGCGCCGTGTTGCGCCGGTGCAACCACGGAACAGGAGTGGGAAGTTGCCGCCCCTGGCGGACCGCGGACAATCGGTATCAGTTGCGCGGTGCTGGGCGAAGGCGAGGACGCCTGCGATTCGGTTCTTTTGCTGCGCGATGTAACCGAAGAACGGCGCAGAACTTCCGAGCGCGAAGCAGCCAAGCGCAAAGAGTCGCTCGCGGAGATGGCCGCGTTGCTCGCGCACGAGATCCGCAATCCGCTCGGTAGCCTGGAGCTTTTTGCCGGACTTCTTGCCGATGCAGCGGCACAGCAGTCCGATTTGCGGCGCTGGACCGATCACGTGCAGGCTGGCCTGCGTTCGCTCTCTGCGACGGTGAATAATGTCCTTCAGTTCCACAGCCAGCCCGCGCCGCAATTGGTCGCTGTAAACCTTGGCCGCTTGCTCCGTGATTCGGTCGAGTTTCTGCGCCCGCTTGCGCGACAATCAGGCCTCCGCATCGACATACAAAACTCGCTGGGCGAGCTCGAAGTTCCTGGCGACGCACACCGCCTGCAACAAGTGATCTTCAATCTCTCGCTCAACGCATTTCGCGCCATGACCAGCGGCGGTGTGCTCACGGTTAGGCTGCAATGGAACGATCTGACGCAGTTCGACGACGTGCGCCTCGAGTTCGAAGACACCGGTAGGGGCATTTCTGAAGCAAATCTCGAGAAAATATTTGAGCCGGGCTTTACGACGACGGCAGGAAGCCCTGGCCTCGGGCTCGCCGTGTGCCGGACGGTGATCGAACAGCACCAGGGCACGATTAGCGTCACGAGTAGACAAGGAGAAGGCGTGACGTTTTCGGTCGTGCTGCCGCGCGTGGGGAGTGTGGAATGAATCAGGTGATGGTGGTAGACGACGAAGCACCGATGCGCGCCGCGCTTGAGGCGCAGTTTCGCCGCGACGGCTGGGATGTGATGACGGCGTACGGAGTCAACGACGCGCTCACGAAATTCCGTGCTTCGCCGTGCCCGCTTGTCGTGACGGATATGCGCATGCCCGATGGCGACGGTCTCCGCGTGATGCGCGGATTACGAGAGCTCGATCCGCAGGTTGGGGTCGTGTTTCTCACGGCATTTGGTTCCGTGCCCGAAGCGGTCCGCGCAATGCACGAGGGCGCGTGCGACTACCTTGTGAAGCCGGTGCGCTTCGAACAACTCAAGGACGTGGCCGAGCGCGTCATGGGGCGTGCGCCACGCGGCGCCTCCGACTCGCAAGAGGGAGACAACATTTTCGTCGGGGAATCCCCCAAGCTTCAAAAGCTGTTGCAGCGGGCGCGGCAGGCCGCTCGTACAGACATGGACGTCCTGGTAGAAGCGGAAAGCGGGACAGGGAAGGAGTTGCTGGCGCGACTCATTCACCAGGCGAGCGGCCGCCGTAACCGTCCATTTGTGGCAGTGAATTGTGCTGCGTTTCCCGAAGCCCTGCTGGAAAGCGAACTCTTCGGCCATGCCCGCGGCGCCTTCACCGGCGCAACTGTTGCCAAGCCTGGCAAATTCGAACTCGCACACACCGGAACTCTCCTGCTCGATGAAATCGGCGAATTGCCTTTGCAGCTTCAGCCCAAACTGCTCCGCGCGTTACAAGAGCGCGAAGTCGACCGGCTCGGCGACACCCGCCCACTCCGCGTCGATGTGCGCGTGATCGCCACCACGAATCGTTCGCTGCGTGCGCTGGCCGAGGAAGGCAAATTCCGCGCCGATCTCTACTACCGGCTCAACGTGGTGCCACTCGCCATTCCGCCCTTGCGCGAAAGGCGCGATGATATTGCGCGCCTCGCCCGGCACTTTCTGCAAAAGCACGCAGGCTCCGCCGGGGGCACGCCCCCAACGCTCTCGCCGGCGCTGCTCACATCCCTCGAATCGCTCGATTGGCCCGGCAACGTGCGCGAGCTCGAGAACCTCGTTCGCCGCGCCGTCGCGCTGCACCCGGGCGAACAAATTGGTCTCGAATTTCTGCACGAAATCGACCGACCACCCTCGGTCGCGCAGAGCGAAGCAACACCGCGACTACAACGTGGCGCCCTAGAATCCGCGCCTGGCACTTCGCTGCGCGATATGGAGCGTCGGCTGCTCGAATCGACGCTCGAAGCCGCTGGCGGCAATCGCACGCACGCCGCGCGCATACTTGGGATCTGCCCTCGCACCATGCGCAACAAAATTCGCGAATATGGCCTGCCGCCACGGAGGTACGCATGAGCCTGACTGACACGCTGTACGTGCCATTCCTCGAGAATTATCTCGACCTCGCAGCGTTCCGCCAGACGCTGATCTCGGCGAACCTGGCAAACATCGATACGCCCGGCTACCAGACCGTCGACGTCTCATTCCAGAGCGAACTTGAGTGGGCCAGTTTCAGCGACTTCAGGCAGCCCGTGCGCCCAATCGTGCGCCCGGTCTACGGCTTGATCGCGCGTCCCGACGGCAACAATGTGAGCCTCGACCGCGAAGGGATGCTGCTTTCGGAAACGCAGCTCCAATACAAAACAGCCATCGAATTTTTGCGCGCCGAATTTCGCAGAATCCTCGGCGCAATCAACGACGGGAAGGAATCATGAACCTCTTTGACGTAATGACCATCAGCGGCACAGCGCTTCTCGCCGAACGCGAGCGCGCCGAAGTAACCGCCAGCAATCTCGCCAACGCCGAGACCACGCGAACACCCGAAGGCGGTCCTTACCGCCGCGAAAATGTAATCTTTGCGGCACGCAGGCCGTTCGGCATGCCTTTCGGTGTTCAATTGGCATCGATGGTCGACTTCAGCGCGCGCGGCGTCGAAGTCACAGCGGTCGTCCCGGACCAAACGCCTCCGATTCGCCGTTTCGAGCCCGGCCATCCTGACGCGGACGCGCAAGGCTACGTCGAAATGCCCGCCATCAATCCCATCGAGGAGCAAGTGAACCTGATGGGCGCGGCGCGCTCCTATCAGGCGAACGTATCCGCAGTGCTCGCAACGAAGAACATGATCGCGTCGGCCCTGGAAATTCTGAGTTAACTCGGCAAGCGCATAAATTCCGGCGAACCCGGCAGCGCCGCAGGAGGCAGCAATGGGGAATCCAATTCAACCGCTTTCTTCGGCGCAGCAGATTGCGCAAATGCCCGACGTTTCCGCCGCCGGAGACGCTGGTGGGGGCGCAGATTTCTTGCAGACCCTCGATGGAATGCTCAATCAGGTGGGCAGCATGCAAACGGACGCGCAACAGCAGGTCACTGACCTTCTCCAGAGCGATGGCCAGGACGTGCACTCGGCGATGATCGCAGTCGAAAAGGCCGATCTCTCTTTCCAGCTCATGATGCAGGTACGCAACAAGATCATTCAGGCTTACCAGACGATTTCGCAGATTCCGTTTTGATGCAATATCGTGCGGCGCGGCGCGAAAAAGCGCCCCAAAGCGCGAGTGCGAATGAGGCATACGGGCAGATCCGGCAACCGTGGACAAATACATTCAACAGATACTCGCCTTCCTTCGTGGCCTCTCTCTGCGCCAGAGAATTTTGCTCGGTGCGGGAGCGGTGCTGGTTGCAGCGTCCATCGCGCTGTTCGTCCGGATGACGCAGGGCGTCGATTATTCCGTACTGTACTCCGGTCTGGCGCCGCAGGACGCACAGACGATCATCGCCAGCCTGATCACAAAAAATATTCCGTACCAACTTTCAGCCGACCAAGCCACAGTCAGCGTGCCCTCGGATCAGCTGGACAAAGCTCGCCTGCTCCTGGCAGCCGAAGGCGAACCCCAAACGGGCCGCCTCGGATTCGAAATCTTCGATAAGACAAACTGGGCCGGAAGCGACTTCTCCGAACAGGTGAATTACCAGCGCGCCCTCGAAGGCGAGCTAGAGCGCACCATCCAGACTCTCGGTAATGTCGAATCTGTTCGCGTGCATCTGGTGATGCCGCACGATTCGCTTTTCAGTGATCAGGAGCGCGCAGCCAAAGCTGCGGTGGTGCTCAGGCTGCGCGGCGGCACTCTCACCGACGACGAGGTGAACGCCGTCACTCACCTCGTTGCGAGCGCCGTCGATAATTTGTCACCCGAAAATGTCACCCTTATCGGCGCCGACGGCCGCACGCCGCTCGTCGCGCAGGGGCACAGCGGAATTCAGGGCGCAGACGGCTCGCAGGCTCTCGAAACCACGCTGGCGGAAAAACTCGTCTCCACGCTCACGCCCATCGTCGGCCAGGATCATGTTAAGGCCAGCGTCACGATCGATTACGACCAAAGCTCCGGCGACACCACGCAGGAGCTCTACGACCCGACGAATCCTGTTCTCGTCAGTTCGCAAATTCAGGAAGAGAATTTCGGAGGTTCGCCGCCCGCGGGAATCCCAGGCACGCCGAGCAACGTGCCGGGCGCGGCCCCCACTTCTGGAACCACGAACGCGAGAGGCGCGCAGCCTGCAACGAACGCGAAGGCTCCCACCGAGCAGCCCAATCAAACCAACAATCCAATGGTCTCGATTTCGTCTGAGTCCGAGGGCCAGCATAGTGAGAGCAAAACCTACGCCGTGAGCAAGACGGTGCGGCACACCATCGATCCCGCCGGGCGCATCCAGAAAATTGCAGCGGCGGTTCTTGTGGATGATGCAGTTGTGCAAACCACTGATGCCCAGGGAAAGACCGTCACCACGCACCGTGCCCGCACGCCAGAAGAGATGAAGCAAATTGAAGACTTGGCGCGCGCCGCCATGGGCTTCGATGCGACCCGCGGAGATGTGCTTTCGGTAGAGAATGTCCCGTTCGTGTCAACACCGGCGGAGCAACTCCCGCCGGCGCCCATCACGCAGCGCGTCCGCGTAGTCGTCGAGGATTGGATGTGGCTCATTCGTTACGCCGCGCTTTTGCTCCTTTTCGGGCTGATTTATCTCCTTGTCCTTCGGCCCGTGAAGAATCAGCTCCTTGAGTCCTTCCATCAGTTGACTTCGCCTTCGGTTCCGGCGCTTGCGGGAGCAGCAGCAGGTGGCGAGGGTGGCGCACTGTCGGCTGGGCCAGGAGTAGTTTCCGCGTCCGACCTCGAACAGCAGTTGAATCAGACCAATTCGCAAGTCGAGCGCGTGGTGAAGATGAAGCGCCATCTTGCCGATCGCGTGAAAAACGATCCCATCGCGGCAAGCCAGCTCGTGCGTCAGTGGATCAATGAACAGGAGCCGTGATGCGGGACACCGCGGAAAATCCGGTTACCGGACTTCAGAAGGCCGCGATATTGATGGTTTTGCTCGGTGACGAGGCTTCCAGCGCCATCTATCAGCATCTCGGCGAAACCGAAATTCAGCGCCTTACCGGCCAAATCGCGGCCCTCAGCAACGTCTCGCCTGAACTCGCGGGAGAAGTTCTCACCGAGTATCACCGCCTCGCCATGACTCAGGACACGCTCGCCGAGGGCGGACCGGAGGTCGCGGCAAAACTCCTCTCCAAGGCGTTCGGCACAGAGACCGCAAAGCTTCTGCTCGATCAGGTGATGGCTGCGAGTGAGCAGACCACGCGCAACTTCGAAGCGCTGCACAAAGCGGACCCTCAGCAGCTGGTGAAATTCGTGCAGGGGGAGCATCCGCAGACGATCGCGATGGTGCTCGCGCACATGGGGCTCCGTGCCGCCGGAGGCTTGCTGGTGCTTTTGCCGGAAAAGCTCCGCGGCCAGGCCGTCAAGCGTCTCGCGGAGATGCAGCAATTCTCGCCGGAGATGGCACAGAAGATTTCCGTGGTGCTGCACCGCAAAGTGAAAGGGCTTGGAGAACAAAGCCGACGCTCTTATGGCGGTGTTAAGAGTGCGGCTGAGTTGCTCAACCGGATCGATCCCGGCGTCAGCAAATCGATCCTCGAGGGCGTCGAAGCCGAGGACGCACGGCTTGCGCTCAACATTCGCAACAGCATGTTCACGTTCGAGGATTTACTGGGCGTGCCCGAATCGGGAATTCGCGATTTGCTTTCGAGCGTGGATAAAAAGACCCTCGCAACTTCGTTGAAAGGCGCGCCCGAGGATTTGAAGAATCACATCTTCAAGACGATGTCGTCGCGCGCCGTGGAAATGCTGAAGGAAGACATGGAGTCGCTCGGCCCCGTTCGCGCGCAGGCCGTCACGCAGGCGCAGCAGGAAATCGTGCAAGCCGCTCGCAATCTGGAGGCGCAGGGCAAGCTGGTGCTCAATAATGATCAGCAAGAAGCCTACATCGTCTGAAGCTTCGCCGTCACTCGTTGCTGGCGAAAAACAAGCGGTTGCGCCGTTTGTGTATAAGCCGGCGCCCGGATGGAATGATGCCAAGCAAGCCGCAGCGGCAAGTGCCATCGTTGCGGCTGGCGCGGCTGTCGCGTCGGTCATGCCGGTCGCGCAAGAGACGCCTCCGCACGTCGAAGACGCCCGGGCACGAGAAAAACAGGCGTGGGAAGGCGGCTTTCGCGAGGGGCTGGCAAAAGGCCGCGCGGAAAACGAAACGGCAGTGACGCAGTTACGAGAATCCGTCGCGGTTGCCCTCGCCGATTTTTCACGCGAACGCCAATCTTATTTTCTGCACGTTGAAGGCGAGATTGTCTCGCTCGCCCTGGCGATCGTACGCAAAATCCTGCACCGCGAATCCGAAGTCGATCCGCTGCTGCTCACAGGCCTTGTTCGTGTGGCGCTCGAAAAGATGTCTGCGAGCCAGAACGTGCGCCTGCTGGTGAATCCGGCTCATTTGCGCGCATGGCAGGATTACTTTTTCGGGCGTGGCGATCTTCCGCTCGTCCCGGAATGCATTGCCGATTCCACTCTAGCCTTGAATCAATGCCGCATCGAAACCGATCACGGCGTCACCGATCTGCATATCGAGGCCCAGTTGAAAGAGATTGAACAAGGGCTTTTCGATCTCCTGGCTCAAAGGCCTGAGCCGAAATAGCGCCAGCATGAATCAACGGGCCACACTACGGCAGCCTCAATCGGACTGGGTGCTTGCTCCTTATTTTCGTAAGCTCGAGCAAATACCCACCTGGCGCTCCACTGGCCGCGTGAACAAAGCGGTAGGCTTTCTCGTTGAATCGGAGGGCCCGCTCTGTTCGGTCGGCGAATCCTGTGACATTGTTGGCGCCGATGGTTTGCTGCATCCCGGCGAAGTTGTCGGTTTTCGAGGTCGGACCGTCCTTTCGGTCCCGCTCGGTCGCCCAGAGGGAATTCGGTTCGGCGACCGCGTGATTACCAGTGGCATCCGTCCCCGGCTGCCGATCAGCGACGATTTGCTCGGCCGCGTGATCGATGCCACCGGCGCTCCCATCGATTCTCAAGGCAGCTATCGCGCGCCGGATAGCTGCGCCCTCAACAATCCGCCGCCGCAACCCCTCCAGCGCGCGCCAATTCGCGAAGCCTTAGGCTGCGGCATCCGCGCGATCGACGGCATGCTTACCTGCGGCCGGGGGCAGCGCGTAGGCATATTCGGGGGCAGCGGCGTTGGCAAAAGTACGCTCGTAGGCATGATGGCGCGCGGAACTTCCGCGGATCTGACAGTCGTCGCGCTTGTCGGTGAGCGTGGCCGCGAGGTGGGCGAATTCCTGGACGAAATCGGCGCGGAGGGCCGCAAACGTTCTGTGGTTGTTGTCGCCACCTCGGATCAATCCCCGCTTTTGCGCTTGCGTGCGGCCATGGTCGCGACGGCCGTAGCGGAATATTTTTCGTCCCGAGCCAAGCATGTGCTGCTCGTCGTCGATTCTCTCACTCGCTTTGCCATGGCGCAGCGCGAGATCGGCTTGGCCGCGGGCGAACCGCCCACGGCGAAAGGCTACACGCCGTCCGTATATTCCCTGCTTGCGCAACTCGTCGAGCGCGCAGGCCATTTCGGCTCCGGCAGCATCACCGCATTTTACAGTTTGCTTATGGAAGGCGATGATCAGCAGGATCCATTGGTGGATGCTGTTCGAGCTCTGCTCGACGGCCATATCGTGCTCGACCGGCGGCTCGCATCGCAGAATCATTATCCGCCGATCGCCGTTCTCGATAGCCTGAGCCGGCTTCTTACATCTGTCTGCTCGCCGGAGCATTTGACGAAAATTCAGCGCTTCCGGCAGTTGATGGCTTCCTATGCTGCGTCGGAAGACCTGGTGCGTGTTGGTGCTTATCAAAAGGGAAGCGACCCAACTCTAGACAAAGCGCTCGAAGTTCTGCCGCGATTAAACGCGTTTCTCCAGCAGAAAAAAGGTGAGAAATGTTCGCTCGACGAAGCGCGCACGCAACTTCTTGCGCTGCCTGGATAACCCATGGCATTTCGTTTTTCGCTCGATCCCGTATTGCGCCTGCGCCTGAGCTATGAGCGCCTTGAGCGTCTCAAACTATTGGCCATCGCTGCGATGCTCGCGCGTTTGAGAGAGGAAATCGCAGCGGCCGCGCGCGAAGAAGGAGGCGCGCGGCGCGTTCGCCAAGAGATGCTCTCTCACGGAGCCGCAGCGGCTGAAATTCAGTTGGGGGTTTCAGCGGAAAAGGCTCGGGCCCGCCGCAATCGAGAGCTTTTCGACCGCTTGGCGTCGCTTGAGCGACAGCACGTCAACCAAAGCCGCGCCTACCAACTCGCCCGGCGCAATCGCGAGATCATGGAAAGTCTCCGCGAACGGAAGTTCCAGGAATATCGTCGCCAGCATAACCGCCGCGAGCAGCAGAGAATCGACGAACTCCACGTCTTGCGCCGGGCGATTCCTCCCGAATAACTCTTGCCGGGCAGGTCCGGCAATGTTTGCCGCGTCAGGCTGCTTCGTGGCTGGCCGCTCGCGTAATTTAAATATCTGACTTACCTCCAGCGTCCATCTTTTCAATCACTTGCCTCGCCACTTTCATGGACTGGCTCGCCCACCGGGAATGGCGCATGGCTTGCACTTCGACCGATGGCCAAAGGTCTATTCATGCTGAGCGCAACACCAGGCACCGTCGCCGCAAACGCGCCACCGAATCCCACGATTGCCGGGTTCGGCGGGCAAACGTCGCTCCGCACTCCCAACGCGCCGACCTTTGCGCAAGCCTACTCAACGGCAAAAACGACTCAACTCACAGCTAAATCGAGCGCGCCACAAAGCACAGGACCCGGCGACTCGAAAACAAATTCACAAGGCGCGAGCGCGATGCTACGTGCCCTGAAGGAGTCGAAATCGCAAGAGGGCATTACTCCCGCGGCAGCGCCGCCCGCCGTTCCTCCACCGCCAGTGGCGCCTGTATCGACAATAAGCGTCACGCAGGCCATCCCATCGCTTATCTTGGCCGCCGGGCCGGATCATCAATCGGCGATTCTCGCAAAAGCGAGTGCGCCAGCCGTAGCAGTCCAGCCCGAAACCAAGACCGCGCCCGCTCCGACGTCCCTTCCAGTCGAAATCGAAACGAGCTCGAACAACCAAGTGCTCGAGGGAGGGGGCGCGGAGGAATTCGGCGCTGCACTGGGTGCCAAATCACAAATCGCCGAGACAGCGCCCGAGCCAGATCAGCTCAATTCTGCGACACTTCCGGCGGGGCATCCACAGCAGACAGCCATTTCCGATTCACTGGCTCATGTCGTGGTCGCACCACCGACGGCGGCTCCAAATAACCCGACCGCTCTGGCTCAACCGCCGGATGCCGAAGCTGCCAAACTCCAGGTTCCAGCAAATTCGGCCAATCAGGCGGCACCGACCGCCGTCCACGCCGAGCTCCCACTGCCCAATGTGGCAACTCTGATCGCGGCAAGCAGTGATTCAGTGCTATCGGCGAAATCGGCCCAGGAAAATCGCCAAGTCATCGCGCAGCGCATTCAAACGGCTCTGCCAACGCTCGGGCAAGTCGGCGCGGTCCAATCTATCCAGTCTTCTCTCGATTCGACTGGCAACAGCTCCAGACAAAATTCCGGTAGCGCGCCCGGTCAAAATGGGGGCCATTCCCCGGCAACAGCGACTGCACAATCTTCGTCCCAGACACATTCCACTGATGACGCAAAGTCCAGCAGCTCGACTGACTCCTCTCAATCGTCCAGCAAAGACGGGAACGGAGCGGCTGCAATCGCGCCACAGCGTTCCCCGACAGCTGCCGCGCCATCGAACACCCTGGCGAACGCCGCCGCCACCAGCCAATCGGCACACGTCGCAGTCCAGGCACCCGCGCAGGCAGATGCCACCGCGGCTACATTCGCGAAAGTACCTCAAGAGAGTTCCGCAGCCGCAAACTCATCGCAATCATCCCAGCCAATGCTGCCCTCGTTGCCGCGCTCGCTCACTGACGTCAGCCAAGCCACGCAGCTCTACCAGCGCGTGGGCGGCGCGGAGATGCATATTGCCATGGACACGGATCTCCTCGGCTCGATCGATCTTCGCGCCGTGGTTCATCAAGGCAGCCTGTCGGCCACGATCGGAGTACAGCGCGCTGACGTGCAGACGCTGCTCGTCAACGAACTGCCCGCGCTCCAGCATTCCCTCGCAGAAAAGAATTTGCAGGTTGGCCAAATCTCAGTTTTGGCGGGCTCGGTTGGCGGCGGTGCCAACTCAAATGGTCATCCGCAGCAGCAAAATCGCCAGAACACAAATACGCAAGCTGCTCCGGCTTTTCCCGACGATCCGCCATCGTTCGTCTCACCTGCGCACATAGTGGAAGTGGCGGCGGCACGGAACAACTCAGCGAGGCTCAGCGTTCTCGCCTGACGCGGTTTGATTATGCAGCTGTTCAGTAATTGCAGAGAGGAGAAGGAAAATGTCGTCCCTGGCTACAATCAACCCTCTGGTCTCACAAGCATTAGAACCTTTCGCGCGTTTTGACTCCGCGGATGCTTCGACGCAAAGCAGCACTGGCACGTCCGGCACGAACGGCACCTCAGACAGCGCGGATTCGTCGCCCAACAACGAACTCACCGGTGCATCCTTCATTCAGCTGCTCACCGCGCAGCTCCAGGCGCAAGACCCTCTCAACCCGGTCGACCCGACGACTTTCGTCACGCAGCTCGTACAGTTCAACCAACTCGAACAGCTCATTGAGATCAATTCGACCCTCTCCGGTGTCGCGGGCACAAGCTCCGCCGCCACGGCCTCGAGCACAGAGCAGCAAGCGAACCAAAATTTAACAGCAGCGCCGCAATCCCAATCGGCCTCTGCCGCAAATCAATTCTAGGAGAACTCAAATGGCATCTTTCGCAACGTCTCTTTCCGGCCTCGAAGCAAACTCGCAGGATTTGTCCGTGATCTCGAATAATCTCGCGAATCTCAACACCACCGCCTACAAAGGCGCCACCGCGTCGTTTCAGGATTTGTTTTACCAGCAGGTCGGTTCGAGCGGCGACGGCAATCCAATCCAGATCGGCGTCGGCACCACCGTTGGCTCGATTCCCACCGACTTCACCGAAGGCAACACCGAAAACACCGGCGTTCCCACCGACGTAGCCATCCAGGGCAGCGGCTTTTTCGTCGGCAATGACAACGGCGAGCAAGTCTTCATCCGTGCCGGCAATCTAAGCATCCAGGCGGACGGCACGCTCGTTTCCTCCAACGGCGCCGTAATTCAGGGCTACCAGGCCGTCAACGGCGTGATCAACCCAAATCAGGCGCCCGGCCCCCTTACGATCTCCAGCGGCACCATCAATCCTCCGAACGCCACCACCAACGCACAACTCTCCCTCAACCTCGATTCCGGCACGGCCGTCGGAGGCACGTTCAGCACGCCTCTCACCGTTTACGATTCGCTCGGCGCCTCGCACATTCTCACCTTCAACTTCACCAGCACCGGCGCCGGCCAATGGAATTACAGCATCACGATTCCTGCAGCCGATGTTGGCAAGACCGGCAATCCGGTCACCATCAACAGCGGCACGCTCACGTTCAACGGCTCTGGCCAGCTCACTTCGCCCGCCGCGGACGTCACCGGCATCAGCATTCCCGGCCTCGCCGATGGGGCCAACAACATGAGTTTCACCTGGCAGCTCTACAATTCCGACGGTACGAGCCAGCTCACGCAGGTTTCCGCGCCGTCCGCCGCTGCGTCCACAAATCAAGACGGTTACTCGAGCGGCTCGCTCACCACTTACACCATCAATTCCGATGGCACCATCGAAGGCACCTTCAGCAACGGCCAGACGCAACCGCTCGGCCAGATCCTTCTCGCCACCTTCGCCAACGAGCAGGGCCTTTCGCGCAACGGCTCCAACGAGTTCCTCGCCACACTCGCTTCCGGCGCACCCAGCATTGGCGTTCCCGGCACGGGTGGCCGCGGCACTCTCTCCGGCGGTTCGCTCGAGCAATCGAACGTAGACATCTCCACTCAGTTCGCGGACCTGATCGTCGCCGAAAGCGGTTACCAGGCGAATGCAAAAGTCGTCACCACGCTCGACACGATCGTGCAGGATACGATCAACCTGATCCAGTAAGAATTGCTTCACTCTCGCGGAGCGGGTACACACCAAAGGCGCGCGGAGGCCGATTCCGAGCCCGCTTTTCAGCCTCCGCAAGTGTCTCTTCATTAGAAATTTCAAATCGTTCGCGCACGCGCGAAGCGCCGAATAAACGCCCCGCGTCCACGCGCTTCTCGCCCAGCGCGCAAATCCCCGTGATTCAAAAACTTGCAAAGCTCCAGCAGCGATCGCATGTGAAAAACGCGCGCCGCGCGTTTCGGCTTTCCAATTGCATCACCTCTTGCCGCAACCATGGCAACCACCACAGCAACCCCCCCGGCGAAGCCGAAGCCAAAGTCGAAGCTTGCGCTGATCCTTATCGCAGCGGTTCTCGTCATCGGAGCTGGCGCAGGAGGATGGATCTTGAAGCGATCCTCCGCCAAAGCCCAGCCCGCGGCCGCGCAGACTGCCAATCAGGTGGTCTCCGTTCTCCAGCTCGATAGCTTTGTCGTGAACCTGCAGGACCCGTCGGGCAATGGCTATTTGCGCATTGGAATCACCCTCGGCCTCGGCGCACCCGCGAGTGCAGACGACAAAGACAAGCAGGCCGCCTATTTGCCGCACCTCCGCGACACGATTCTCGGAGTGCTGGGCACGCGCACCGTCGACGAATTGCTTACGCCCGATGGCAAGACCAAATTGAAGGCTGATCTGCTGCAGGCGATCGACGCAAATATTCCCGAATTGCAGTGCAAAGACGTCTACTTCACCGAATTTCTGGTGCAGCACTAGCATGGCCGCCGCGGTCACAACACCCGTGCCGGCGCCCTCAGCCAAGGCCGCGCTTCCCGGTGCAAACGATCCATTTGCCGCGTTTCCGCACATCCCGGCGGCGGTCACCGTCGAGGTGCCCGTTGTGGCACTAACGGTCCGCGATCTCTTCCGCCTCGAAAAGGGATCGATCGTCGTAACTTCGCAGCCATCGGGCGCCAACGTTCCCGTCCAGATCGCGGGCACGCTGGTCGCCTGGGGCGAATTTCAGGTTTTCGCTGACAGATTAGCCGTCCGTTTAGCCGAGCTCGTGTGAGTAGGGAAGCGCAACGAATGCACACCGAGACCCAGATTCACATTGCCGGCGGGCCGAATTGGAGAAACGGCGTGTTTGGCTTTCTTCGTTCCGCATTCGGGTTAATCACACAGCCCTCGCTTTGGAAGCGCCACCGCGAGCTGCGAATTTGCGAGACGCTTTCGCTCGGCAACCGGAATTTTGTGGCGGTTGTTGGATATCAGGATCAGCGGTTCCTCATCGCGGGTACTGCGAATTCAATTTCTTTGATTGCAGACGTAACCCAAGAGGCTGCAGCGGATCCCGACTTAGATCAAGGAGAGATTCCACCGGCTTGATTACTGCGGCCGCCATAATCGTTATGCGCGTTCTTTCACTGCTCAAAAGATTGGTCTGGACCACGCCGCTATTGTTCGCTGCGCCTGCAATGGCCGCGCCACAGCAGATCCTGCCCGGCGTACCGCTCAAATTGCCGCCCGCATCGGACACAACCACCTGGACCATCGTCATTCTCCTCACGGTCCTCACCATCCTCCCCGCGCTCATTCTTTCGATGACGCCCTTCGTCCGCATCCTTATCGTGTTCCATTTCCTGCGGCAAGCTCTTGGCACCCAGAATACGCCCAGCAATCAGACGCTCATCGGCCTCGCCCTTTTTCTCACCTATTTCGTTATGGCGCCGCTCGGAGCCCGGATCAATACCGTCGCCATCGTCCCATTCGAAGAAAACCGCATCACGGCGGTGCAGGCAATCGAGCGCGGCGCGGTCCCGCTCCGCGAGTTCATGCTGAGGTTTACGCGCGAGAAGGACCTCGCTCTACTCACCGAAATCGCAGGCCTGCCTCGGCCCGCGCAGCCCGCGGACCTGCCCATGCGCGTCGTGATCCCCGCCTACATTCTCTCCGAGCTAAAGGTGGGCTTCCAGATCGGCGCGGTGCTTTTCTTGCCGTTCATGGTTGTAGACATGGTCGTCGCAGCGGTCACCACGTCGATCGGCATGCTTCAGCTGCCGCCCGTAATTATCTCGACCCCGCTGAAGATTCTGCTGTTCGTTGTTGCCGATGGCTGGAATCTCGTCGTCGGTTCGCTGTTGAAAAGCTTTTCGTAGTGGTGTCGCCCGGCACGGAAAGGAGTCGTCGCATTGTCCGCCATAGACGTCATCGAGCTCACGCGCCGCACGCTCGAGGCCGCGTTCGTCGTATCCGCCCCGGTGCTGGCCGCCGCCATGATCGTGAGCGCGCTGATCAGCCTCGGCCAGGTTCTCACGTCGATGCAGGATGCCACGCTCTCCACCGTCCCGCGCATCGCGGCCGTCGGCGCTTTCGCTTTTTGGCTGGCGCCGTGGATGATGCGCAAACTCGTCATGTTCACGATCGCGCTTTTTGGCGATTTTCACCATCTCGCGCAATGAGGATGAACGTTCCTTGGTGACTTGTGCTCGAAGCCGACATCAGCCGCGCGGTGCTCGTCGCCATCCGCGTCGGTGCGCTCATGACGTTCGCGCCGTTCTTTGGCAACGCCTCCGTCCCCAATCAGGTGAAAGCCGGGCTCACGGTGCTGCTCACCGTTTTGCTGCTGCCTGTCTACATTTCCGGTCCGGCGCCCGCAAGTCTGCTCACCGGCGGTGTTGCACACTGGATTGCGCTTGCGCTCGGCGAAATCGCCGTCGGCATGATGGCGGGATTCACCACCCAGTTCGTATTCGACGGAATGATTCTTGCCGGTCAGATCGTCGGCTTCCAGTTCGGCTTTTCCCTGGCGAACATCATCGACCCGAATTCGCAGGTCGAGATCACCGTTCTTTCCACGCTTCACGAACTTGTAGCGCTCCTGATTTTCATGGAGATTGGCGTCCATCGTTGGCTCTTGCGGGCGACGGCGATCAGTTTCCGCATGGTCCCCTTGGGAGCGCTCGCTTCGGGCAATTTGCCGGCCCAGGAATTTCTTCGCATGTCGGCCGCCATGTGGCTCATCGGCACGGAAATCGCTTTTCCCGTCGTGCTCGCCACGATGCTCGTCGATCTCACCATCGGTTTTCTCGCCAAGGCAGCGCCGCAGTTTCCCGCTCTGTTTTTTGGAATCGCCGTGAAAGTGCTGCTTGGTCTCGCCGTTATGTACGGCGCCGTAGCGTTTTGGCCAAGCCTTCTCGGCCACTATTTCTACCACGCGCTCGAAAGCCTCGAGCGTTTGCTCTCTCTGGTTCACTAACGCACTAATCGGGGTCTGAACGGGACGAAATCACGATGGCTGACGAACAGCGAACAGAACGAGCTACTCCCAAGCGCCGTGAAAAAGCGCGCGAACAGGGCCAGCTCGTCCGCAGCCGCGAACTGCCTTCCGCGCTCACTCTGCTCGGCGTGGCGGCGCTCCTGCGCTTCGGCCAGGCGGGCTGGATTTCATCTTGGCGCGACCTTTTTCGGCATCTTCTCTCCGCCTCCTCACTTCCCGAATTGGCTTCGATCACGCCGGTTCTAGAGGCCACGGGAACGAGCGCCGTGCGCTGGGCAGCCCCGCCCCTTGCTCTGGCCTGGTGCGTTTCCGCATTCGCGCTGTTCCTGCAGGGAGGCTTTGTATTTGCGCCGGTGGCGTTTCAACCGAATTTCGAGCGTTTCAACCCGGTCAACAATCTCTCGCGCGTCTTTTCCATCGCCGGACTCAGCCCGATGCTGAAATCGCTCATCCCCGCGTCCTTCCTGCTCTATATCGCGGCCGTTATCGTCTCGCGTGAGTGGATGCCGCTGCTTCATTCGTCGCAGATGGGCCTTGGCCCTGCGCTCGACTGGCTCGCCGCCGTGCTCTATGAATTCGCTTGGAAAGGCGGCCTTGTTTTGCTCGTTTGGTCCGGCGCCGATTATGGGCTGCAGAAATGGAATTACGAGCGTTCTCTGCGCATGTCCAAGCAGGAGATTCGCGACGAATTCAAAGACACCGAAGGGAATCCTGCTATTCGCGGCCGCATTCGCCGCCGCCGGGGCGAATTGCGTCGCCGCCTTATGATGAAGCAGGTCAGCCGCGCCACCGTCGTCATCACCAACCCCGATCACTTCGCCGTCGCGTTGCAATACATCCCCGAAAAAATGGCCGCGCCCATCGTCCTTGCCAAGGGCCGCGGCATCATCGCCGAAAAGATCAAGCGCGAGGCTCGTTGGCATGAAATCCCGCTCGTCGAAAATCCGCCTTTGGCCCGCGCTCTTTACCGCACCGTCGAAATCGGCGCCTCCATTCCCGCGAAGCTCTACGTCGCGGTCGCGGAGGTCCTGGCCTTCATCTACCGGGCGCAGGCCCAGGCTCGCGCTCGCGCCGAAGCCGAGGCCCGCGCCACCGCAGCGAAAGCAAACACAAACCCATCGGCTGGAGGAAATCCTCCCAGACGCTAACGCTCATGCCCAACCCCACTCCAGCTTCCGCGCCCGCTCCTGCCGCAAAACTCAGCGGCGGCACGTTCGTTCCCATCGCTGCCGTCGCGATCGTGTTCGTCATGCTGGTGCCTGTTCCGGCGTTTCTGTTGGACCTGCTCCTGGCCACGAGCATCACGCTTTCAGTTCTCGTCCTGCTTAGCGCCTTGCAGATCCTCCGGCCCGCGCAATTTTCTGTCTTTCCTACGTTGCTTCTGCTTCTCACTCTGTTCCGCCTCTCGCTCAATTTAGCCAGCACGCGCCGCATTCTCTTGCATGGCAACGAAGGCACGGCCGCCGCGGGCCACGTGATCGAATCGTTCGGCCAGTTCGTCGTGGGAGGGAACTACGTCGTCGGCTTCGTCGTCTTCCTCGCCCTGATCGCGATTCAATACCTTGTCGTCAACCACGGTGCCGTTCGCACCGCTGAAGTCGCCGCTCGTTTCACTTTGGATGCGTTGCCCGGCAAGCAAATGGCCATCGACGCAGACATGAATGCGGGCCTCATCGACGAAAAAGCGGCTCGCGAACGGCGCCAGATGATCGCGCGCGAAGCCGAGTTTTACGGTGCGATGGATGGCGCCGCACGCTTCAGTCAACGAGATGCCCTCGCCACAATCTTGATCACAGCGATCAACATCATCGCTGGCTTTCTGATCGGTGTCTTTCAATTGGGCATGACGCTGCAGGACGCGCTGAAGACCTACACGATCCTCACGGTCGGCGACGGCCTCGTCACTCTCATCCCGTCGCTGCTCATTTCAGTCGCCGGCGGCCTCGTTGTAACTCGCGCCTCTTCTGACGAAACGATCGGCGTCGATCTCCAAAAACAACTCTTTTCCGGCCGCCGCGCGCTTCTGATCGCGTCCACCGTCATGCTCGCTCTCACGCTTGTTCCCGGTCTCCCCAAGTTTTCGTTTCTTCTGATGTCCGGGCTCACCGGCTTCATGGGCTACCGCCTGCCGGTTCCGGGCGCCGCCACATTGAAAGAACCTGAAGTCCAAACCAAGCCCGGCGCACAGGAACAGTTGGAGGGCCTGCTCAAGCTCGATGAGCTCAGCGTCGAGGTCGGTTACGGTCTGATCGCGCTTGTCGATCAGAAACAGGGCGGCCAGATGCTTCCGCGCATTCGCTCTTTGCGCCGCCATCTTGCCACCGAACTCGGCTTCATCGTCCCCGCCATTCACATCACGGACAATATGCGGCTCAAGCCGCGTGAATACGTTATCCGGCTCCGCGGCGTCGAAATCGCCCGAGGCGAAACGCATCTAGATTGGCTCCTCGCCATCAGCTCAGACGCAACACCGCCGCCGCTCGAAGGGATCGCCACCCGCGAACCCGCTTTCGGCGTCCCAGCGCGCTGGATTCCGGCAAACATGCGCGACGCTGCTCTAAGCGCAGGTTACGCCGTCGTCGAACAGACCTCCGTCATCGCCACGCACCTCGCCGAAGTCGTTCGCCGCCACGCGCATGAGGTCCTCACGCGCCAGGAGACCAAGCGCCTGCTCGACGCTCTCGCTGATACCCAACCCAAGCTCGTCGAAGAACTCGTCCCCCGCGTCCTCAGCCTCGGCGAAACCGAAAAAGTCCTCCAGCAACTTTTGCGCGAACAGGTCTCGATCCGCGATCTGCCCACGATTCTCGAAACGCTCATCGATGCCGCCGCGACAAATCGCAATCTCGTTGCGCTCGTCGAAGCGGTCCGCCAGTCGCTCGGTCGCGCGCTCGTTCAGCCTCTTTTGCAGGAAGACGGCAAACTCAAAGTCGTCGCCGTCGATCCGGCGCTCGAGGAAGAGATCAATCGCACCTTCGAGCCCCAGGCCGCCGCCGCCCGCACCGTCGCCATGCAGACCGGCTTCTTGCGCAAGGTCCTGGACGGCCTGCGTCGTGTCGCCGGCGATCAATACGCCGTCGCCTCGCCTGTCATGTTGTGTGGCACGCCCGCCCGCTTCCATCTGCGCCGCATGCTTGAGCCGTTTGTCCCGCGAGTCGTGGTGCTTTCTCCGGCGGAAATTCCGCCCGTCGTTTCAGTGCAATCCATGGGAGTCGTTCAATGACGCCGCAAACCGCAACGCAAATGGATGAAGCGAGCCGCGAAAAAATCCTGCTCGAGCATTTGCCCCAGGTGCAATACATCGCGCGCCGCATTCATGACCGTCTGCCTCCGCAAGTTCTGCTCGAAGACCTCGTCCACGCTGGGATTATCGGCCTGATCGACGCCGTGAAGAAATACGACCCGAGCAAAAATGTCCAGCTCAAGCACTACGCCGAATTCCGCATCCGCGGCGCGATTCTCGATAGCCTCCGCCAGGTCGATTGGAGCCCTCGTGCGCTTCGTCGCCAGGCTCGCCGCCTCGAGCAAGCCATCCTTTCCTGCAAGTCCAAGCTTGGCCGCGACCCGACCGAGCCCGAAATCGCCGCCGAACTCCAAATCTCGCTCGAGGACCTTCAGCAGCTTCTCGGCGATCTGCGCGGTCTCGACGTCGGCAGCCTTCAGGCGGATACCGCCGACGGCGTTGAGGACGAAGGCGCGCAGCATCGCGCCGAGCGCGAAGACGAAAGCCCGTATCATCAGGCTCTGCGCGCCGAAATGAACGGTTTGCTTGAAGCCGCCATCGGCGAACTCCCGGACCGTGAACGCCAGGTCCTCGCCCTTTACCATTTCGAGGAACTCACGATGAAAGAGGTCGGCGAAGTCCTCGGCATCGGTGAATCGCGCGTATCGCAGATTCACACCGCCGCCCTTCTTCGCCTCCGCGTTCGTATGCGGGAAATGCTCGATTCCGGGCCGCGTCGTATTGCCCCTCCCAAACCGGGACCCGCAGCCGCGCAGCACCGCGCCATCAAGGAACTGGCCTAAATGGAAAAAATACTCAACCAGGAAGAAATCGACCGCCTGTTCAACGCCGCAAAGAAAAGCGCCGCGCGTCCGCCCACCGCCACCCGCGCCGTCGTGCAGGAGTGTGATTTTCGCCAGGCCGGCCAGCTCACCAAAGACCAGGTCCGCCAGATCACCTCATTGCACGAAACCTTCGCCCCCAATCTCGCCAACTCCCTCGGCGCCTATCTCCGGGTCGGCTTTCAGACCAGCCTCGTCGCCGTCGAGCAGCTCGTCTATAACGAATTTCTCGCGCGCATTCCCGAGCAAACCTATTTCACCACCATCAACCTCATGCCCATCGAAGAAATCGGCGCCATCCAGATCGATCTCTCGCTCATTTTCCCCATGATCGACCTGCTTCTCGGGGGCTCCGGCCAGGGCGTCAGCGAACTTCGCGACCCCACCGAAATCGAGCAGCAAATCATCGAGAGCGTCGTGCAAATCCTCTGCCGCGAACTCCAATCCACCTGGCAAATGGCTTTGCCCCTGCACTTTTCTTCCGGCGAACGCCTCCAGCAAGCCCAAATCAGCGCCGTAATGCCTCTCGCCGAACGCGTCCTCAACCTCAGCTTCGAAATCCATGTCGCCGAAGTCCGCGGCACCCTGAATCTCGTCTTTCCCGGCGTCGTTTCGAATCTTCTCCTCCGCAAACTTTCCCAGCTCGGCATGACGCGCCGCCGCCGTAGCTCCGCCGACGCGGGCGCGCGCCTTCGCGAACGCCTCCTCGACGGCAAGTTCGACGTCGCCCTCGAACTTCGCCGCGTCCCCATCCTCATTCGCGACGTCGTCGAAATGCAGCCCGGCAAACTTCTTCCGCTCGGCCATTCGCTCCGCGAACCCATGTCCATGGCCATCAACGGTACGCCGGCTTTTTCCGGCATCCCCGTCAGTTGCGGCCCGGCCCGCGGCGCTCTCGTGCAGGAGATTTTGCCTCCGCCCGAACTCCTCGATAAGGAACGCAAATGAGCGCCAACCCATTGCCCGCCGTTTCCGCCGTTGATCAGGATTTCGCCCGCCTCTGGGCCGAAGCCACCGCGCACGTTCTCGAACAATCTGCCGGATCGCCTTTCACATCCACACCCCGCTCTCCCGCCACCGCGGACGAACCCTCACCCGAATCCGCCGCCGACTCCCTCTGGGCCCGCTTCAAAGTCTCCGGCCGCTTCGCCGGCGAACTCGCTTTCCAGATTCCTCGCGCCGACGCTGTCCGCCTCACGCAACTCCTCATGTCTGAGCCCCTCGACGCCACAGTCGCATTCGATGAGAGCCGCGCCGATGCTCTCAGTGAGATTCTTCGCCAGTTCGCCGGCGTCGCTTCGACGATGTGCAAATCTAAATACGGCGGCGAAGTTCAATTCGGCCTCGACGCGAACACGCCGCCCGAATGGCAGCCCTCGTCCCGATGCCCGTGGATTTTCGCCGCATCCAAGGTCGACCCTCTCCAGTGGACGCTCGTCATCAGTCCCGAGCTTCATGTCGCGCTCGACGCTCCGCCGTCTATGCCTGAAGCACTGCCCGCGCAATCCAGCGCAGCGCCCGCCGCCGCTTCGCCTCAGTCGTCCGAAGCGCCGCCCGCCAATCTCGATCTTCTTCTCGATGTCGAGCTGGAAGCCAGCCTGCGCTTCGGCCAGCGCGAAATGCTCTTGCGTGACATTCTCGAACTTCATCCCGGCTCCGTTATCGAGCTGGATCGCCGCGTCCAGGAACCGGCCGAACTCGTCGTTTCCGGTCGCGTAATTGCTCACGGAGAAGTCGTCATTGTCGATGGAAATTATGGACTTCGCATCACGGATATTGCCCAGGCCAGCCAGCGGCTCCAGTCGCTGGAAACTTGATCCGCAACCGGCAGCGCCGCGCGTCGCGCCAAGCGCGCTCGTTTCTCGAAGGAGAGACGCTTTGGACTGCGAGAATCCCGATTGCCCGTATCGCAATTCCTTGCGCCGCATGCTCCTGCGCCGCTCTGGCGAGGGTGTCTTTCTCCAGGGACGCTGGTATTGCTGCCTCGATTGCTTTGAACAGGCCATCACCGCCGAATTTGCCGGCTTGCTCAAGCTTCGAGACGAGCCCCTTTCGCGCATTCATCGCGTCCCGCTCGGCCTTTTGCTTCTCGGCCGTGGCGTCATCAGCGATGAGCAACTCAAATCCGCCCTCGCCGTCCAGCGCCAGTCCGGAGCGGGCCGGCTCGGCCGCCTGCTCGTCAATCTCGGCGCCGCCTCCGCGCAGGATATTTCCACCGCGCTCGCCGCACAATGGGGATGCGGCGTTTTCCCCATCGAACGCAACAGCCGCTATCGCGATTGCTCCCAGCTTCTACCCCTCGCCTTGATCGAATCTTCGCGCCTGATTCCCGTGCACTATCACGATAACAGCCAAATGCTTTTCGTCGCTTTTGCCGACGATATCGACCACACCACCCTTTACTCCATCGAACGCCAACTCGGCGCACGCACCGAGCCCTGCGTCATCACAGAAACCGCCATGGACCAGGCCCTGCACGAAGTTCGCTCCGTCTCCCGGCCCAGCGAAATCGTTTTCGAGACTCTCTGGGATCCCGGCGAAATGGCTCGCACCGTGCGTGACTATTCGCTTGCCCTGGGCGCCGATCAACTCGTTCTCGCGCGCCCGCGTCGATTTCTCTGGGTTCGCCTTCGCTTCGGCAGCCGTTCGCACGATTTGCTCTTCCGCCTTCCGCCACCTTCTCCCGAGGAATAACGAGGCATAAGCAAGAACGAAGGAGGCGACGGCGAAACACGAGGCATGAGGCGATTCTTATGATTTCTTTTTGCATGCCGCGGCACGTCAATCTGACATTTTTCGGCCATCCTTGTTTCCTCGATCTCTGCTGCCAAATGTCGATTTAGTGCCGCCGATTTCTAAAGCCCCCTAACCCGCTAGCCGATAATCCCGAAAGACAAGCAGGAGTCATAAGAATGCCCATCGCCCTGCAGCACGAAGCCCGCAAGGGAACAGAAGACGCTCAAAAAGCGAATGCTCCAGGCCGTAGTTCTTCCGGCCGCGTCGCCACGGCTGCCGATTTTAAGCGCCTCAGCGAATTGCTCGTCGCGGCGCCGATCGATCTCACCGCCATCAGTGGCGAGATTCGCTGCCATCCCGATCTCGAGGCGCTCGTTTTGCGCCTGGGCCTCTCGCTTCTTCTTTCTCCAGACGAGCCATTGAGCACCATCGAGGAAGCCGTCGTCGTTCTCGGCGCCAGCCGCCTTCGCATCCTCATCGAGCTCTGGTCCTCGGGCTGCGCGATTCCGGCAGACCCGCCGCTTCCGAACAACACTTTGCCCGCTTCGCACTATTCCGCGGCCACAACCCCCGAAATGCGCTACCTCCTCAGCTTTCTCCGTTCCGTAGGTTTTGAATCCCCCGAAAATACTTTCTCTGGGCCGCGACTGGCCGCCTGGGCGTCGAAAATTCCGCCCGACCAAATGTTCGCTCTCACAGACCTCTTCATGCGCGACTTTTTCTCCCTTCTGCCCGTAATTCAACCTGGCATCCGCGAAGCCGCCCCACCCCACCCCCGCCCATAAAGAGGCGGCTCAGATTTTTCAGCCGAAGCTGGGTTCCTCTGCCCTTTCTCTGCGTCGCCGTGGCAATCCTTTCCGCCTGCTCCGCCTCCGCCCGGCAAATTGTAACCACTGCGGAATCTGCCCCCGCCACGCCTGAAAATAATCCTCGCATTTTCATCACTCCACTCCTGCCGCGGGTTTGGCGCGCCGCTTGCATCCCTTCGATTCGGGTAGAACCAAATGGATAGCGGTTATTACGCAGCATTTACCGGCCTCGCAGCTCGCATGCAAGCTCTCGATGTCGTCGCCAATAATCTCGCCAACGTCAACACCACCGGTTTTCGCGGCCAGTTCGAGTTTTATGAAAGCGTCTCCGCCGGCCTCGGCAATCAGCTCCTCAGCCCGATCAATGCCGCCGCAAACGACTATGGCGTCCTCGGCGGCGCCGATGTCGATCTCGACCAGGGAAATTTCCAGCCCACCGGCAATCCGCTCGATCTCGCTATCAAGGGCACCGCATTCTTTGCGATTCGCACTGCGCGTGGCATCCGCTATACGCGCAATGGCTCATTCCACGTCAACGCTTCCGGCCAAATCGTTAATCAGGAGGGTGATCTCGTCCTCGGCCCCAATGACGTTCCCATTCAGGTTCCGCAGGGCGAAGTAAAGATTGCGGACGATGGCGCCGTCTCCGTCGCGGGCGCGCTGGCGGGAGACATTCGTCTCGTCGATTTCGCTCCCGGCACTGACCTGCTTCCCGAAGGCGACACGAATTTCATCGCCCCTGCCGGTGCCGCGAAAGATGCCGCCGATTCCACCGTTGCCGCGGGCATGCTCGAATCCTCCAACGTCAGCCCCGTCAAAGAAACGGTCGAACTCATCATGCTCCAGCGCCATTCGGAAATGCTCGAGCGGACGCTTTCGATTTTTCTCGATGATTTCAACCGCACTGCCGTTACGGACCTCGCCCGTGACTAAGGAGCCCGTATGAACGCCCAAACGAATTCCGAAGTGGATTCCAACACATCGGCATCGGGAATCCCTCAAACGCCTGATGCTAACGCAGCCTCGGCCGGTCAGGTTCCTGTCTTTCGCGCGTCCCGGGGGATCTGCAAGCTGGGTCTGAAGACGCCGGAGATGAGCGCCCGGTCCGAGGGCTGCTGCTTGCCGCTCTGTGGCCTTTCGTTTCCCGGCACCCGTCAGCTATGTCTCGAGACCTGCCTGAATCTGGGTCTCGACGAAAACAGGGAAGCGCAATCGATCCAATAGGAGGATCGCCGAATGTTTCGTTCTCTCTATACTGCGGCCAGCGGCATGGAAACTCAGGAACTCAACCTGGACAACATCGCCAACAATCTCTCCAACGCCAATACTTCCGGTTTCCGCAGCCGCCGCTTGCAGTTCGAAGATCTCCTCTATCAGAACGTGATCACGCCCGGCGCCCCCAATACGCAGCAGACGATCATTCCTGCCGGACTGCAGGTCGGCCTTGGCGCGCGCTCCGCCGCCACCGAAATCATTCAGCAGCAGGGCAACTTCGATTCCACCGGGAATCCTCTCGACCTCGCAATCCAGGGCCCGGGCTTTTTTCAGGTGCTTCTGCCGAGCGGTGAAATCGCCTATACGCGCGACGGCAATTTTACCGTAGACAACGTCGGCAACCTCGTCACGCAAGACGGCAACCAGGTTCAGCCCGGCGTCACCATTCCGCCTGACGCGCTCACCATCACCGTCGGCAACGATGGCACCGTCAGCGTCACCGAACCCGGCCAGCAGCAGCCCGCGCAGGTCGGAACGCTCCAGCTCGCCACATTCCAGAATCCCGGCGGGCTGAATAGCGTCGGCCAAAATCTCTTCGAGGCCACTGCCGCATCGGGCGATCCCATCGTCGGAACTCCCGGCGGCGCCGAGGGACTCGGCACGATTCAGCAGGGCTATCTTGAGCAGTCCAACGTCGACGTCGTCACCGAGTTCGTGAACATGATCCTCGCGCAGCGCTCTTACGAAGCCAATTCCCGTGTCGTTCGCGCCGCCGACGAAATGTTCCAGACGCTCAACGGTCTCACGACGTAGTCCGGGAAGTTTGTTGCGCGGTTGCCTTTGGTTTTTGGTTCGGTCCCGGTTCTCGCCGTTTCTGCCTTACGGTTTTCTCTGCGTCTCGGCGAACTCTGCGGTGAAAGATTTCGCCGGAGGTTTTTATTTTAAGGTTTCGCCTTCAAGGTTTTCGAGGAAACACATGAATCTGAAAATAAAATTCGCCGGCATCGCTTCATTGCTTATTGCGACCGCGCTCGCCGCACAAACGACCGGCCGCCTTCTCACTCGTGCTGAAATCGCCGCCGCCATCCAAAAATCCATCGACGCAAACGGTTTCTCCGCGGGAACTCCTCTCCAGCCCTCTGACATCTCGCTCGATTCGCACGTGTTGGTCACCGAGTCCCACCCCGTCCTCATCGTCACTCGCATGGAATCGCGCCCCGGCGCAGCCTCCACCAACGCCGCTCTCTGGACCAGCTCCGAGCCCCACACGCCGCCGTTTTGGGTCACCATAGATCGTCCAATCTCGGAATCCGCGCCAAACGAAACCGCCGCCAGATCAGCGCCTGGAGAGTCTCATCTCCAGTTACCCGCCACGCCGCCGCTTCAAACGCCGATTCACTACGTTGCCCGCGCCTCAACCGAAGCTCGCCCGGTCGCCCACATGCCTTCGAACGACCGTCCGTTAGTCCACGTCGGTAACCCAATCGAACTCATCGTCCAGGGCGCGGGCATGCGTATCACCGCCAAAGCCAAAGCTCTCGAAACCGGCCGCAAAGGCCAGCAAATCCGTGTGCAGTGCGAACCCGCAGGAAAAATTCTCGTCGCTCGAATAGTCTCCGCCGAAGCCGCTGAGATTGATTACTGAGGAGTCGTGAATGAGACTTTTTCGCCAGTGCAGCTCCGCAAGTGTTTCAAATGACCTGCCGTCCCGAGAGCCGGCACGCACGCAGCCTTCAGGATTTTGCGCCTGGCTTGCTATTCCTGTGCTTACGGCGCTCCTTTTGCCGTCCTTCGTCTGCGCGAAAACCAAAAAGCCCAAAATCCTGCCGCCCGACTCGCTCGACGCTTATCTCGTCACCGCCCGCAAAGAAGCCCCCGCAAATGCTCCCACCACGGGCAGTCTTTGGGACCCCAATGGCCGCATGAGTGACATGGCCACGGACGCCAAAGCTCGTTATATCGGTGACCTGGTCACGATCGACATCTCCGAATCCACCAATTCGGCGCAACAGGAGAGCGCGCAAACCTCTCGTGCCTTCTCAGCATCATCCAGCCTCGCCGCTCTCATCGGTACCACCAACAACCGCGCCCAAAACCTTTTTTCGCCTAGTTCGACGCAATCGCTCAACGGCAAGGGCCAGACCGCCCTGTCCACTTCGCTCACCACCACCCTTGCCGCCAGCGTCACCGAAGTCCTGCCCAATGGCATGCTGGTGATCGAGGCCCGTCGCGACGTCCTGGTAACCAATCAGAAGGAGACCATGATCCTGCGCGGCATCATCCGCCGCGAAGACATTTCCCCCACAAACTCGGTTTCTTCGACGGCGATTAGCCATCTCGAGGTCAGCGTGAAAGGGAATGGCGTAATCAGCGAGAGCACGCGCGCCCCCAACGTCGTAGTCCGCGTGCTTCTCCGCGTCTTCAACTTCTAAGGGGTTTTCGAGGCGTCGTCCGACGGTGCGGCGCCTCCGCAGTTCGGGTTTAAACGTAGCCGCGGCCTTCAGTCTGCCTGCCCAGGCGGGCGCGCGCGCTGCGAATGCGGAGGGCCAAAGCGCTGGCAGCCGTCTTCGCGCGGAGATACCAAATCGGCGTTTTTAGCGGCTTTTAAGCGACATTTAGCGGGACTTAAGGGGTGTTTAAGATGCAAAATCACGACAAACCGCGGCAAAAACTCGCGACACAACTGCCGCGTTTCAATGCAAAAATAGCGTGCCCCGCCGCGCTGCTTCTCCTCACGCTCATCCCGGTTGCATCCACCCGCGCCTCAATAGAAACGCCGCAATCCGCGCCAACCCAAGCAAGTCAGGTCCGCCTCCGCGACATTTCTTCCTTCGAAGGCGTCCGCGACAACCTGCTCATCGGCTACGGCCTCGTCGCCGGCCTGAAACGCACCGGCGACAGCCAGCAAACTTTCTTCTCGACTCAAACCCTCGCTAACATTCTGGCCCGCATGGGATTACAGATCCCTGTCTCTTCAGTCCAGATCCGCAACGTCGCCGCCGTGATGGTCACTGCCACTCTCCCGCCCTTCGCTCGGCCCGGCACGCACGTTGACGTCACCGTCTCTTCCATCGGAGACGCCAAAAGCATCGAAGGCGGCATCCTCCTCCTCACACCGCTCCACGCCAGCGATGGCCAAGTCTTTGCCGAAGCTCAGGGCCCGCTAACCATCGCCGGCTACACCGCAGGAACCAAAGCAAATAGCGTCGTCGTCAACCAGCCCACCGTCGGCCTCATAAGCAATGGCGCCATCGTCGAGCGCGACTCTTCCGTCGACCTTTCGCACATCACCACTGTTTCGCTTCTCCTCAACGACCCCGATTTCGCCGTCTCCGATGATGCCGCCATTGCCATAAACAAAGTCTTCGGCAATGGCGTCGCGCACGCCGTAGACGGCAGCCGCGTCTCGATAAACCCGCTCGGTATCGCACCGGATGGCATCCCTGCCCTCCTCGCAAAGATTGAAGACATTGCAGTTAACATTCCGCCCGTCGCCAAAGTCGTCATCAATGAGCGCACTGGCACGGTCGTGCTCGGCCGCGACGTCAGCCTCGGTGCCTGCTCAATCCTCCAGGGCAGCCTGGCCGTGGACATCACCACCACCTACCAGGTTTCTCAGCCCGCGCCCTTTTCGCCCAACGGGCAGACCGCCACCGTGCCCCAAACCAACGTTCAGGCCCAGTCCGGCCCCGCCCAGGAAGTCACCTTGAAAGAAGGTGCCACCGTCGAAGACCTCGTCCGCGGTCTCCAGGCTATCGGGGCCACGTCTCACGACATCGTTGCCATCCTGCAGGCCATAAAGGCCGCTGGAGCCCTGCAGGCCGATTTGGAGGTCATCTAGCATGACTTTAGCTGCCCCAGTCACAAGCCAAGTTGCTCAACCCCAATCTCAGCAAAGCCTTATGACTATTTCGCCGTCTGATCCGCCTCGGGTCATAAAGCTGAAAAAGGCCGCTTCCGAGTTTGAAGGGATGCTCCTGGCCAAATGGTGGTCCTCGATGAAAGACAGCGGCTTGGGCGAGCAGGACGATAGCACCGACCCAGGCCATGACACTCTCGACGATATGGGGATCCAGGCCATGT
>Ga0335074_10000679_pt1 | contig 47257 bp, 45 predicted proteins | sample Lox_Sample_23_FD_206715 | JGI IMG/M metagenome (GOLD analysis project Ga0335074, IMG submission 206715) | Soil microbial communities from Loxahatchee National Wildlife Refuge, Florida, United States - Lox_Sample_2.3 | ecosystem: Environmental > Terrestrial > Soil > Wetlands | place: USA...
CCGCCGCCGCCGGTGGCGGACGTTGAGCCAAAACCCACGCTTTTTGGCTCAACGGCGCTGGGCCGGGCAGGAGCCCGGATCCAGCGCTTCATCTTAGTACAAAGCCACCTACGGCGGCGGGGCACGTCCCGTGCCTAACAACTCGTCGAGCTTCGCGGTGACCTGCGGCACCTCGATGAGGTCCATCACGCCGGGCTCCTCGATCTTCTCCCACCACGGCAGCTTCTCGGGCGGACGCCCGCGGAAGCGCAGCGCCGCCTGCGGGTAGGCGTTCACGCACCATTTGCGCGACAGATACGGTCCGCTGCGCTCGGGATTCGTGGCCGCATAGAGGCCGATCACCGGCGTCCCCACCATGGTCGCCATGTGGGCGGGGCCGGAGTCCGGTGACAGGAGCACGGTGGCGCGAGAGAGCAGCGCCAGCATCTGCGGCAGGGTGTCGCGCCCGATCTGATTCACGAGGGGCACGTGCGCCGACTGCTCGATGGCGGCCCCGACATCGCGCTCGATCGCAGTGCGTCCGCCCGCCAGGATCACGCGCATTGCATGACGCCGTACGGCATGGTCCGCGACGGCCGCGTAAGCCTCCGCACGCCAGTTGCGTCGCGAGTGACTGGAGCAAGGGCTGATGACCAGCGTTGGCCGGGCATCGGGAATCAGAGTCTGGGCGTATTCGAGCACTGCGGGTGTCAGCGGGACGTCCCAGCGCAGAGTGCGGTCGTGGATCCCGACGGCCTCCAGGAAGCCGAAGAAGCTGTCGAGCACGTGCTCGCGGGTGCGCGGCGCAATCCGCGCATTGGTGAAGAGCCACTGCAGCTCGCGCGCGCGTGCGCGATCGAACCCGACCCGGATCGGCGCCCGCACTACGCTCGAGACGAGACTCGCGCGCAGCGAGAGCTGCATGTGCAGCATCACGTCGAAGCGTCTTCCTCCCAGGCGGCCACCAAGATCGCGACGCGCCGCAAGGCCGGCGCGCTTGTCGACGGTGATAAACTCCACGCCATCGATGAGCTCCATCAGACGCGACTCCGCCTTGCCGATGATCCATGTCAGCTTCGTCTGCGGCCATGAGCGCTGCAACGCCCGGACCACCGGGACGACGTGGCACGTGTCACCGAGCGATGAGAGTCTCAATATGCAGACGGTGCGAGGCGGTCCGTCGAGCGGCAACTTCACGGAGAGTATCCGGTGAGCGGGCGCTGGCCGCTCGGGTCGGAGGTCAAGCAAGGCGACATCGAGGGAGGCGCCATGCTATACGACGCCTCCAGGGCCCGCAATTTGACCGCCGCCTGGTTCGACCCAGGCTATTGGAGCTCGCGAGGCGAGCTCGACGGCGCCGCGCGCGACGGCCGGGGCACCACGCATTTCGTGCGCAGCCGGGAACGACGGCTGGTGTTGCGTCACTATCATCGCGGCGGCCTCATGTCCCTGCTCTCTCCCGACCGATACATCTGGCGCGGTGAAGACCAGACGCGGCCGTTCGAGGAGTGGTCGATCATGTACCGGCTGCACCGCGCGGGACTGCCGGTGCCGGCGCCGATCGGCGCGCGCTACGTCCGCCGAGGCCGCACCTACCGTGGCGACATCATCACGGAGCGATTGATGACGGTCGGCTCGCTGGCCGAGTGTTTGGGTCTGGGCGCGCTGTCCATCGTCACCTGGATCTCGATCGGGCGCTGCATCCGGCGCTTTCACGACTTCGGTGTCTGCCACGCCGATCTCAACGCGCGCAATGTGCTGCTCAGCGAGGATAGCGTTTACCTGGTCGACTTCGACCGCTGCGAGCTGCGGCGGGCGGGGCTGTGGCGCGACGCCAATCTCGTGCGGCTGCGGCGCTCTCTGGAGAAGGTCACCTACGGATTGCCTGCCGACCGCTTCTCCGAGGCGGACTGGCACGGTCTGCTCAACGGGTATTGGCAGTCGGCCGCAGCCCGCGAGCCGACGCCCGGCTGACGGCGAGCCACCGCCATGCGCCTGCTCTACCTCGTGGCGGTGTACCTGGCGGCCCCCCTGATCTCCCTGATGCTCGCCATCCGTGGCCTGCGGGACCGCAGTTACTGGCACAAATTCAGCGAGCGGTTCGGACTCGGTCCACCCCTGGCGCGATCCACTATCTGGGTACATGCGGTATCCGTCGGCGAGGTGCAGGCGGCCGCGGCGCTCGTCATGGCGTTGCGCGACCGGTATCCGCAGGTGCCGGTGCTGGTTACCACTTTCACCCCTACCGGCGCGGCCCGCGCCCGCGCACTGTTTGGCGCGGCGGCCGAGGTGCGCTTTCTGCCGTTCGACCTGCCTGGATCGGTGCGCCGCTTCTTCGATCGCACCCGCCCGGCTCTTGCGGTCATCATGGAGACGGAGCTCTGGCCGAACCTCTATCGCCAATGCCGCCGCCGCCGCATACCACTCATCATCGCCAGCGCGCGCCTGTCGCGGCGCTCGATCGATCGCTACCGGCGTCTGGGAGCCTTATTCAAGGAGACCGTGTCGGGCGGAGTCGTCATCGCCGCGCAGGGTGACGGAGACGCCGAGCGCTTCCGCGCTCTCGGCGCGGCGGCGGAGCGCACGCACATCACGGGGAACCTCAAATTCGATCTCGCCCTGCCGCCTGACATCAGCGAGCGCGGCCGAGCCCTGCGCGAGCAGTACGCGCCCAGCCGTGCCGTCTGGGTGGCGGGCAGCACCCATGGCGGCGTCGAGGAGGAGGCCGTTCTCGATGCGCAGCGGCACGTCGGCGCCACCCATTCCGGCACGCTCCTGGTGCTCGCTCCCCGTCACCCCAACCGCTTCGATGAAGTGGCTGCCTGGCTCGAGCGGCAAGGAATCGCCTTCGCGCGGCGCTCGCAATCGTCCGCGCCCGCGGCCGCCGGCACGGGCGGCAGCGTGCTGCTGCTCGACACGCTTGGAGAGCTGCTCTATTTCTATGCGGCGGCCGACGTCGCTTTCGTCGGCGGCAGTCTCGCCCCCATCGGCGGGCACAACCTGCTGGAGCCCGCGGCGCTGGGGCTGCCCATCCTGACAGGACCCAACAATTCCAACGGCGAGGACGTCGCGCGGCTGCTGCTCGACTGCGGCGCGGTGAAGATCGTACGCAACGGTGCGGAGCTCGGCTCGCGAGTAGCCGCGTTGCTGTCCGATCAGACGCTGCGGATGGAAATGGGGGAGCGCGGTCGCGCCGCCGTCGAGCGCAATCGCGGCGCGCTCGAGAAGCTACTGCGCCTCATCGACCCGCTGTTGCGAAGCCAGCGACCTTGAGCCCAGCAACGAATACTCGGCGCCGCAGTAGGGGCACTTGGCCCAGCCGGTGTCCTCGATCGGCAGATAGACGCGGGGATGGGAGTTCCACAGATACATCTGCGGCATCGGGCACGAGAGCGGCAGGTCCTCGGACGTGACCTCGTACTGGTTCTGCGCGTTCGGCTGGATGAGTGCTTTGGGTTGCGCGGCCATGGCGCCATTATACCGGTTCGCTCCGCACCATCACCTCATCCCATAGTGTCGTTACCGCGGCGCGCTCGGCGACGAACTCTGCCGCCGAGAGCAGGCCTGGCTCGCCGGCGAGGGACAGGTGGTGCATCCGGGTACGGAAGGCCCGGTAAATCGCCGTGAGGACATCGACGGTCGCCTGCGGCACCAGATCCGCCGAAGCGACAGACTCGAGCTGCCGGATGGTGTCGGAAAACATTGCCACGGGCGGATAGTCACGCGCCCATTTCAGCGCCCAGTACTGGGCCAGGAACTCGATGTCGGCGATACCGCCCGCGTCCTGTTTCAAATCCAGCGTCCCATCGCTGCCCTTGGAAAGCTCCCGCCGCATGCGCTCGCGCATCGCGCGCACCTCGTCCCGCAGGCTCTCGCGCCGCACCGCGTGGCGCAGCACATCGAGTCGCGTGCGCTCGAATTCCACGCATAGCGCCGGCGCGCCCGCCACCGCGCGCGCATGCAACAGCGCCTGGTGTTCCCAGGTCCAGGCTTCGTGCCGCTGGTACTCGGCGAAGGCATCGATTTGCGTGACCAGCATGCCACCCTTGCCGCTCGGCCGTAGCCGCACGTCCACCTCGTAGAGGCGGCCCGCCGCCGAGTGCACGGTAAGCAGGTGCACGAGCCGCTGTGTCAGGCGTGCGAAGAAGAGCTGATTGTCGATCGGCCGTGCGCCATCAGTCTCCTGACGCTCCCCGCGGGAGTCGTGCAGAAAGACGAGATCGAGATCCGATGCATAGCCGAGCTCCAGGCCGCCGAGCTTGCCGTAGCCCACGGCGCAGATGCTCACGGGTCGGCGCTGCACGCCCTCGTCGCAATGCGGCACGCCGAATTGCGCCGTGATCTGGCGCCAGGCGAGATCGATCGCGCGCCCGAGGATGAGCTCCGCGATCTCCGTGAGCCGGTCGCTGACACGCATGACCGGCAGCCGACCGGTGAGATCCGCCACCGCGATCCGGAAGACGGCGGCGCGCTGAAAGTGGCAGAGCACTTCGACCTGCCGCTCCGGGTCCTCATCGCCAAGCTGCTGCATTGCGGCCTCCAGCTCGCGCGCCAGCGCCGGCCGGTCAGGCAGCTCCGACAGCAGCCGCTCGTCCACGAGCTCATCGAGCAGCAGCGGGTAGGAGGCGATCTGGCGGACCAGGAAATCACCGTGGCGGCAGATCTCGATGAGGCGCGAGCGCGCCGGCTGACTGTCGCGCAACAGCACGAAATACGCGGAGCGCTTGCCGGTGGCCTCGAGAATGGAAATGATCCGGCGCAGCACCGCGAGCTGCTCGGCGCCCGCGAACGGGGCGGCGCCGATGTCGGCAAGCAGCGGCGGCAACAGCGCCTGCAGCCGCCGCCGCCCGGGCTCATCGAGCTTGCGCACCAGCGCCGAGGCGCGCAGCGCCAACAGCATCTGCGCCGCCTGTGCGGGCTCGACGAATCCGGCGCGGCCGAGCGATTCCGACAGCACCGCGCTCTCCGCACCGTCGTCCCACAGCCGGCCAAGATCGATCGTGACCGTCGTGCCGGCGCCGTCCGCGGCCCCGAAAACGAAGCGGTTGAAATGACTGTTGACGCTCGCCCGGTGCCGACCGAGCGCCGCGAGCAGCGCACCCCAGTCCGCGGCCCCCATCGCGAGCGCGATCCGCTGCTGCGAGAGATCATCCGTGGGAAGCTGATGGACTTGGCCATCGGCGAGCATTTGCAGGCTGTTCTCCAGCCGCCGCAGGTAGAGATACGCTGCGCGCAGCTCCCCGACGGCCGTATCCGGCACGAGCCGCAGCTCGCCGAGTGTACTCAGAGCCTCGAGGAGCGAAGTCGTCTGCAACCGTCGCTCCCGCCCCCCGCGGATGAGCTGGAACGCCTGCACGATGAACTCAACCTCGCGAATGCCGCCCGGCCCCAACTTGATGTGGCCGGCGAGCTCGCGCCGCTCGACCTCGCGCTCGATGAGGCCCTTCATCTCCCGCAGGCTCTCGAACACGCCGTAATCGAGGTAGCGACGGTAGACGAAGGGGCCGAGCGCCGAGGCGCGGATTTCGGCATACCGGTCGGCCGCGGTGACCGGCCGCGCCTTCACGTAGGCGTAGCGCTCCCAGTCGCGCCCGTGCAGCGGCAGATAATCCTCCAGCGCGGCAAAGCTCGCGACCAGCGGGCCGCTGTCGCCGAAAGGACGCAGCCGCATATCGACCCGCAACGCGAAGCCGTCCTCGGTCGCAGTCTCCAACAGCCGGATGAGGCCCTGACCGAGACGGGTAAAGAACTCCTCGTTCGCGATCGGCCGCGGGCCGTCGGTCTCGCCGTGCTCCGGAAAGAGCAGCACCAGGTCGACATCCGACGAAAAATTGAGCTCCCGTCCGCCAAGCTTTCCCATGGCGACGACGACCAGCGGCTGCACCGCGCCCGTGGCGGAGCGTGGCTCGCCATATCGGGCCGTGAGGGCTTGCCGGGCGTGCTCGACCGACACCCGGATGGCCGCATCGGCGAAGTCCGAAAGCTCGGTGAGCGTCTCCTCGACCTCCGCCCAACCCGCCAGCGCCCGCCAAGCGATCCGTACCATCTCGCGCCGGCGCCAGCGCCGCAGTGCGGAGAGCATGTCCGCATCGGGACCGGAACCCGCCGCCGGCGCGCGGGCGGCGTAGTCCCCGGGGTCAGAGCGGCTGATCAAGGCGTACCGGCCCGTCAGATCGCCCAGCAGCTCTGCGTCGGCCACGCAGGCCTGCGCAACGAAATCACTGGTCGCGAAGACGAGCGGCAGCGAGTCGCGAACGGCGGCAGGCAGTGAGCCCAAGCGGTCCGGTGAGGCAGCCTCGAGACTGTCGAGCTGCCGCTGCAGGCACTGTCGCAGCTCCGCGCTGATGGCCAGGCGGTCAGTCAATCTTGGTTCCCCGTGGACCCCGAAAACACGAGCAGGGCGACCCCCTCTCCCAGGCACAGGGAGGTGCCCCGCCGCCGCAGGTGGCGGAGGCGGCGGGCAAAAACCGCGCTTTTGCCCGCCGCCGCGCTGGGCCGGGCAGGAGCCCGGATCCAGCGCTTATAACCAATTGTTGTTGCCGAGGTCGTGAATGACGGCTCCACCCACACGGCGCGCCGCACCCCTGAAGGTCGACGTCTCGGCGTAGATCTGAGCCCCACCGGCGGCGTCAATGGCTCCCTTACGTCCCTCTATCTCGCTGTTCTCGATGTGCACGCTCGCGTTGCGCGCCCGGATGGCGACACCGCTGGCGCTGATCCGGCTGTTGATGATGTGGAGCTCGCACCCGTCGTCGGCGGTGATGGCATTACCTCGGAAGCGGATGTTCCGGTTGTCGATGCTCAACACCCGCTGTCCCCGACAAACGATCGGCTCATGGAGCGTCTCGAGCGGAGCATCCGTAACTGCCGTCGCTGCCGCCTGATTGCCCGCCCCCGTCGCGACAATGCTATAGCCCGGCCCCTCGGCGATCACGCGCCCACCGCCCGATGTCTGCGTCGCAGTCCCGGGAGTAGCCGACTGTCCCACCGCCAACCCCACCAACCCGAACACGACGCCGGTGGCAACCGTTGCAGTAACGACACGCTTGCAAAATATTGTCATGGCATGCTCCGGCAACCTCGCGCGGCCTCTGATTATGCGCCGTGCGAAAGCAAATCACTAAGCGGCCCAGGGCCGTTCCCTGGGCCGCGAGGTGAAAAAAGCCACAGGGCTGGCCGCGCGAATCGCCGGGAGCGATTTGCGCAAGCAGGGAGGCAGAAAAAAAAGGCCCGCGTTAGCGGGCCTCTAAGATTGCGCGGAATAGGGGGTCTTGCTCCGCGTCTTTCAGGATGGCCACCCGCTTTGGGGTCGGGCGCCGTCCCTAACCAGTGCCGACAAGGTTATCGGCTCATCCACAAATTATCGATACCTCTTTAGAGAGGTGTCCCCACGCTCCTACCGGAAGCTTCGGGACACCGCAGGCGTTACATATCCATTCCGCCCATACCGCCACCCGGCGGCATGCCGTGGCTGTGCTCCTCGTCCTTCGGCGCCTCGGCCACCATGACCTCCGTCGTCAGCAGCAGACCAGACACCGACGCCGCGTTCTGCAGCGCCAGGCGCGTGACCTTGGTCGGATCGAGAATGCCCTGCTCGATCAGATCGCCGAACTCACCGGTGGCAGCGTTGTAGCCGTACGTGCCCTTGCCTTCCTTGACCTTGTTGAGGATCACGGCGGCGTCCTCGCCGGCGTTCTCCACGATCTGCCGCAGCGGCTCCTCGATCGAGCGAGCCAGAATGCGAATGCCGACCGTCTGGTCCTCGTTCGCACCCTCGAGCTTGTCGAGCGATTTCAGCGCGCGGATCAGGGCGACACCGCCGCCCGGCACCACGCCTTCCTCCACGGCCGCGCGGGTCGCGTGCAGCGCATCCTCGACGCGGGCCTTCTTTTCCTTCATCTCGATCTCGGTGGCAGCGCCGACCTTGATGAGGGCAACACCGCCGGAGAGCTTCGCGACACGCTCCTGCAGCTTCTCCTTGTCGTAATCGGAAGTGGCCTCCTCGGCCTGCTGGCGAATCGACTCGATGCGCGCCTTGATGTCGGTCTGCTTGCCGGCGCCGTCGATGACCGTGGTGTTCTCCTTTTCCACGACGACCTTCTTCGCCTCGCCGAGGTCATTCAGCGTCGCCTTCTCGAGCGACAGACCAACCTCGTCGGAGATCACGGTGCCGCCGGTGAGAACGGCGATGTCCTGCAGCATGGCCTTGCGGCGGTCACCGAAGCCCGGGGCCTTGACGGATGCCACCTTGAGAATGCCGCGGATGTTGTTGACCACCAGCGTGGCGAGCGCCTCGCCCTCGACGTCCTCGGCCACGACCAGCAACGGCCGGCCGGACTTGGCGACGCCCTCGAGCAGCGGCAGCAGCTCGCGGATGTTGGAGATCTTCTTGTCGACCAGCAGGATGAGCGGCTTCTCGAGCTCCGCAGTCTGGCTCTGCTGATTGTTGATGAAGTACGGCGAGAGATAGCCGCGGTCGAACTGCATGCCCTCGACCACTTCGAGCTCGTTCTCGAGGCCCGAGCCTTCCTCGACGGTGATCACGCCTTCACGGCCGACCTTGTCCATCGCATCGGCGATGGTCTTGCCGATCGACTCGTCACCGTTGGCGGAGATCGTGCCGACCTGGGCGATCGACTTCGAGTCCTTGGAGGGCTTGGAGATCTTCTTCAGCTCCTCGACGGCGGTGATGACCCCCTTGTCGATACCGCGCTTGATGTCCATCGGATTGCGGCCCGCGGAGACGGCCTTCAGGCCCTCGCGGATGATCGCCTGGGCGAGCACCGTCGCGGTCGTCGTGCCGTCACCAGCCTCGTCGGAGGTGTGTGACGCGACTTCCTTCACCATCTGCGCGCCCATGTTCTCGAACTTGTCCTTCAGCTCGATCTCCTTGGCGACGGAGACGCCGTCCTTGGTGACGGTGGGGGCGCCGAAGCTCTTCTCGAGCACGGCATTGCGGCCCTTGGGGCCGAGAGTCGCCTTGACGGCGTTAGCGAGAATGTTGACGCCGCGCAGCATTCGCTGGCGGGCGTCATCGCTGAATCTGACTTCTTTGGCTGCCATTTGTCTTGTCTCCGCTTACTTGCTCTCGATCACGGCCATGACGTCCTCTTCGCGCATCACGACCAGCTCCTCGCCGTCGACCTTGACTTCCGTGCCGCTGTACTTGCCAAAGAGGATCTTGTCGCCGACCTTGATGTCCAGCGGACGGACCTTGCCGTCTTCGAGAATCTTGCCGTTGCCGACCGCGACGATCTTTCCCTGGACCGGCTTCTCGGCCGCCGTGTCGGGAATGACGATACCGCCGGGGGAGGTACGCTCCTCCTCCAGACGCTTTACGATGACGCGATCATGAAGAGGACGAATCTTCATGGGGGACGCTCCTAGGATTTAGATGCTGTTTATGGAAAATGGGCGCGGGAGCTATTAGCACTCTCCTCACGCGGCTGCTAATGATAGGCGTGGAAGGCCGGATTTCAAGCCCTGGCGGGGAGAGAATTTTCCCGCGGCGGATTATGATCGCGCCGCCCCGCCCCCGCCTGGGACCCCCAAGGTGACTCCCCTCCCAGAACCGATCGCCTCCTTGGTGGTACTGACCACCTGCCCCGATGACGCGGCCGCCGCGAGGATTGCCCGCGAGCTGGTGGAATCGGGACTTGCCGCCTGCGTGAGCCGGGTGGGGACGGTACACTCGACTTATCGCTGGCAGGGAGCCATCCACGATGAACCGGAAGTGCTTCTGGTCATCAAAACGCTCAGTACCCGGTACTCGGAGCTCGAGATGCGGCTGAAATCCCTTCATCCCTACGATGTGCCGGAAATCATCGCCCTGCCCGTGATTCGCGGGTCCGCCGAGTATCTTGCCTGGCTGGGCGTGGCGGTGGGCACATGAGCCGGACACTGGCGCGCCTGGGTCTGGCGGTGCTGCTGGCAAGTGCCGCCGGCGGACTCGGTGCGGCCCCTGCAGCGCAGTCCGGCACCGCTGCCACGATGGCCGCGCTGACTGGCGCCGCGAGCCCGAACGCGGGTCAGCCCAAGTTCCTGCCGGCGGATCAGGTCTTCCACGTAGGGGCGACGGCGGCCGGCGCAGATGCGGTCCGTATCGATTGGTGGATCCGCAACGGTTATTACCTCTACCGCAGTCGGCTCAAGGTCTCTGCCGGCGACGGAGCCGCGCTCGGGGCGCTCCAGCTCCCAGCGGGCCAGATCAAGATCGACCCCTACTTCGGCCGGGAGGAGATCTATCGCAACGCCGTCAGCGGCACCGTGCCCGTGCCTGGCGGGACCGCGGGCCGGGCGCGGACTCTCTCGCTGCAAGTGACCTATCAGGGCTGCGCGGACGCCGGACTGTGCTATCCGCCGATCACCAAGACCCTCGCCGTGGCCTTGCCGGCCGCAGGCGCGGCGGGACCTGGCGCGGGGAGCTCGGCTGCCGACACCTCGAGCAGTGCTCTGTCCGACCAGCAGGGATACGCGAGCGCCGCCCGGTCCGGGAGCCTGCTGGCGATGCTCGCCGCGTTCTACGGCGCCGGCCTCCTTCTGGCCTTCACCGGTTGCGTGTACCCGACGATCCCCATCCTCTCCGCCATCATCGTCGGTCAGGGCCACAAGGTGACCACCGGACGCGCCTTCGTGCTATCCCTCGCCTACGTTCTGGGCATGTCCCTCACCTACACGATCGCCGGCACCACGTTCGCTGCGTTGGGCGGGCAGGCGCCTGCGGCAGCCTTCGAGCAGCCCTGGATCGTCGCGGGCTTTGCCGCGCTGTTCGTGGCGATGGCGTCGTCGATGCTGGGTCTGTTCACCGTGCAGATACCCGCCGCCTTGCAGACGCGAATCGCGAACCTCAGCAGCCGGCAGACCGCCGGAACACTGGGCGGCGTCGCGATCATGGGTGCTCTCTCGGCGCTCCTCGTCACGACTTGCGTGGGTCCGGCGCTGGTGGCTGCCCTGGCGGTGATCAGCCAGACAGGGCAGGTAGCTCGGGGCGCCGCCGCGCTGTTCGCCATGTCCATCGGTACGGGCACGCCCCTGCTGATCATCGGCACCTCGGCGGGCAAGCTGTTGCCGAAGTCAGGGCCCTGGATGGACACGATCAAGCGGCTCTTCGGTGCGGTGATGCTGGGCGTGGCCGTTTGGATGCTGGGCCGCGTGCTCCCGGCCCGCGTGACTTTGGCGCTCTGGGCCGTGCCGGCGGGCACGGCGGCCGCAGTACTGTTCGTCGGGACGCGCAATGTCCAGGTGGCGCGCTGGACGCTCAGGGTCGGCGGCCTGGTCGCGGGACTTTACGGGCTCGCGCTCGTCACCGGAGCGGCCCTCGGTGGCACCAATCCGCTCGCACCCATCCCCGCATGGGCCGGCGCGCGACAGTCCCTCACCTTCTCGCCCGTGCGCACGGTCGCCGATCTCGACCGTCAGGTTGCGCAGGCCTCCCGCGATGGGCGGCCGGTCATGGTCGACTTCTATGCCGACTGGTGTACGTCCTGCAAGGAGATGGAGGCCACCACATTTCTGGATCCGGCCGTCCAGCAAGCCTTGGCGGGGACGGTCCTGCTGCGGGCCGACGTCACTTCCAACGATGCCGATGACCGCGCTTTGCTGCAGCGGTTCGGCATCTATGGGCCGCCGACCATCGCCTTCTATGGTCGCGACGGCCATGAGCGCTCTCGCTACCGGGTGGTCGGCTATATGAAGGGAGCCGAATTCGCGGCTGCCGCGCGCGCCGCGTTCGCCTCGCAACCTGCCTCCTGAGAGCGATGCGCACCCTGCGGACTCGGGTGCTTCCGGCGGCGGCGGTCATCATTGCCGCGGGCCTGGCGGGGTTCCTGGCTCATGGACGTTTGATGGGGCGGGAAACACTCCCGGCAGCGACATCGCTCGCCGCAATTCCAACGCCGGCCACGAGTGAAACCGAAACCGCGGATTCCACGGCTTCCCCGGCCGGGACATCCCATGACGATGCGCCCCCGACCCGGCCCATTGCGGACACGCTGCCGGACATCGTCTTTCGAGACCAGTCGGGCAACATGCGCCGCCTGTCCGATTGGAAGGGCCGGCCGCTGCTCGTCAATTTCTGGGCCCCCTGGTGCGAGCCGTGCCGGGAGGAAATTCCGCTCCTCGAGCGCTTGAGCGTGCAGCGCGCGCCGGACGGGCTGCGGGTCGTCGGGGTAGCGGTGGACTCCCGCGCGGCGGTGCTGGCGTACGCCCGCCGTGCTGCCATCCGGTATCCTTTGCTCATCGGCGAGCAGCCGGGGCTCCAGGCCGTGAGGGCGCTCGGCATGGAAGCGGTCTTCCCGTTCTCGGTATTCGTCGATGCGAGCGGGCGCATCGTCACTCTCAAGATAGGGAAGCTGCGCCCGGATCAGGCCGCGCTCATCCTGGATCGCATGGACGACCTCGACCGGGGTCGGATTGATCTCGAGACCGCACGGCGCGAGATTTCGGACGGAATGGCCAAGCTGGCGATGGTGCGGAGCCAGGCTTCTCCCGGGGCGCGACTCTGATCACGGCATAGCTCGTTTCGCGGCATTCGCCGCAAAAATCACCCATTTCCTTGGAATTAGGGTAAATTCCCGCGCGTCGCTTGTTTCGAGCACGCGTGCCCTGCCCCGAATGACCCGTCTGCTGTTGCTGAACGGCCCGAACCTGAATCTGCTCGGAACCCGGGAGCCCGGGATCTATGGCGCGGAGACGCTCGAGGCCATCGAGCAGCGGGCGGTGCAGCTTGCCCACGAGGACGGCCGGGAGCTCCTCTGCTTCCAGAGCAATGCGGAGCATGAGCTCATCGCCCGCATCCAGCAGGCCGGCGCCGAGAAGATCGGGGTGCTCATCTTCAATCCCGGCGCCTTCACCCACACCAGCATCGCGCTGCGCGATGCGGTGCTCGGCATGGGCCTGCCGATGATCGAGGTACACCTCTCCAACCCGCAGGCGCGCGAGGAGTTCAGGCATAGGTCCTATTTCTCCGATATTGCCATCGGGGTGATCTCGGGCTTCGGCGCGCTGGGCTACGAGCTCGCGGTGCGGGCGGCATGCCGCCATCTCGCCTCGTCCTGACACACAGCGGCCTTTTCCAACACGAGCAACAGACCAGGGGGAGCATTCCCGGCATGGACATTCGAAAAATCAAGAAACTGATCGAGCTGCTGGAGGAATCCGGTATCGCGGAGATCGAGATCAAGGAGGGCGAGGAAGCGGTGCGGATCAGCCGCATGCCGGCGGGCGGCGCCTTGGTGCACCCGATGCAGGTGCCGGCCTGGTTCGGGCCGGCCCAGCCCGCATGGGATCCGAGCCGCGGCGCCGCGCCGATGCCGCTCGCGGCGCCGGCCGAGGCGTCCGGCCAGGGCGCCGGCGCGGCTGAGAGCGCCGCAAAGCCGAAGCCCAACGAGCACGTGATCACGGCACCCATGGTCGGCACCTTCTATGCCAGTCCGTCGCCGGGCGCCAAGGCCTTCGTCGAGATCGGCGACGAGGTGAAGGTCGGACAGGTGCTCTGCATCATCGAGGCCATGAAGATGATGAACCAGATCGAGGCCGATCGCGCGGGCCGCATCACGTCCATCATGGCGCGCAACGGCGATCCGGTCGAGTTCGGCCAACCCCTCTTCGTGGTCGAGTAAGCGCGGCGATCATGCTGGAGAAGGTCGTCATCGCCAACCGCGGCGAGATTGCTCTGCGCATCCTGCGCGCCTGCCGCGAGCTCGGCATCAAGACGGTAGCGGTGCACTCCACCGCCGATTACAGCCTGAAGCACGTCCTGCTCTCGGACGAGTCCGTGTGCATCGGGCCACCCCCCTCGGCGGGCAGCTATCTCAACATGCCCGCGATCATCAGCGCCGCGGAGGTCACCGACTCCGTGGCCATCCATCCCGGCTACGGCTTCCTGTCGGAGAACGCGGATTTCGCCGAGCGCGTCGAGAACAGCGGCTTCGTCTTCGTCGGCCCGCGGGCGGAGACCATCCGCACCATGGGCGACAAGGTATCGGCGATCCGTGTGATGAAGAGTCACGGCGTGCCGTGCGTGCCGGGCTCCGACGGGCCGTTGGGCGAGGATGCGGAGGAAAATCTGCGCATCGCCCGCGACATCGGCTATCCGGTGATGATCAAGGCCTCGGGCGGCGGCGGCGGGCGCGGGATGCGCGTGGTGCACAGCGAGGCGTCGCTCCTCAACTCCATCGGCATCACCCGGGCGGAGGCACGCGCGGCCTTCGGCAACGACCAGGTGTACATGGAGAAGTTTCTGGAGCGGCCGCGGCACATCGAGTTCCAGGTGCTGGCGGACGATCACGGCAACACCATCCACCTGGGCGAGCGCGACTGCTCCATGCAGCGCCGCCATCAGAAGGTGTTGGAGGAAGCTCCCGCGCCGGGCATCAACGCTCGGCAGCGGCGGATCATGGGCGAGCGCTGCGTGGAGGCCTGCCGCGCGGTCGGCTATCGCAGCGCCGGCACGCTGGAGTTTCTATATCAGGATGGGGAGTTCTATTTCATCGAGATGAACACCCGCATTCAGGTCGAGCATCCGGTCACCGAGCTGGTCACCGGCATCGACCTCGTCAAGGCCCAACTCCTCGTCGCCGCGGGCGAGCGTCTGCCCTACGTGCAGAGCGACGTGCAGATCCGCGGGCACGCCATGGAGTGCCGCATCAACGCCGAGGATCCCAAGACTTTCATGCCCTCCCCCGGCCCCATCCGCCTGTGGCATGCGCCGGGCGGCCCCGGCATCCGGGTCGACAGCCACATCTATTCGGGCTATCACGTGCCGCCGAACTATGACTCGCTCATCGGCAAGCTCATCGCCCACGGCGACACGCGCGAGACCGCCATCGCACGCATGAAGAATGCGCTCGCGGAAATGGTGATCGAAGGCATCAAGACCAATGTGCCGCTGCACCAGGAGATCTGCAACCACGCGGCCTTCCAGAAGGGCGGCACCGACATCCATTACCTGGAAAGGCGCTTGGGGCTGAGGTAAGCGTATTTCGCGCATGTTCCTCGAGGTCAGCCTGGATCTCGGGCGGCTTGCGGCGGAGGACGCCGAGGCCGCCTGCCTGTGCTGCGGAGCGATCGCCGTCACCTTCGTGGACGCGGACGATCGTGACCTCTCGCCGGTCCTCGAGCCGGCGCCGGGGGAGTTCCGGCTCTGGCCGGCGGCCCGCCTCGCAGCCCTCTTCCCGCCGGAAACGGATTGCGCTGCAGTCGTGCGCGCGTTGAGTAGGTCGCTCGGAGTGGATCCGGCGCAGCTGCGCGCGCACGCGGTAGCCGATCGCGCCTGGGAGCGCGAATGGCTGCGCGACTTCCATGCGATGCGCTTCGGCCGGCGGTTGTGGGTGTGCCCGCGGCACGAGCGGGTCGATGAGCCGGATGCCGCGGTGGTGATCATGGATCCGGGGCTCGCCTTCGGCACCGGCACACACCCGACGACGGCGCTCTGTCTCGAATGGCTCGATGCGCATCCGCCCCGGGACGGCGCGCTGGTCGACTTCGGCTGCGGCTCCGGGGTGTTGGCACTGGCGGCGCTGCGGCTCGGCGCACGCTGCGCGAGCTGCTTCGACATCGACCCCCAGGCACTGACAGCGACGCGCGACAACGCGAGCACGAACGGGCTGAGCGAGCGGGTCCGGCTCTGCGACTCCGCAGGGGCGATCCCACGCGGCGCGGACCTCCTGCTCGCGAACATCCTCTCCGGCCCGCTGGTGGAGCTCGCGCCGCTCTTCGCCGACATCCTTCGGCGGGCGGGCGTTCTGGTGTTATCGGGTCTGATGGAGCAGGATGTGCCCGAGGTGGAACGCGCTTATGACACCTGGTTTGATATGCGCACCTTCGGCGTTCGCGAGAGTTGGGTCTGCCTGTGGGGACGGCGAAACGGCCGCTCGCGCGACTGAATGTTCACCGTCTGCCCCAAATGCGCCCTGACCCTGGTCGTCACCGCGGCGGATCTGCGCGTCGCGCAGGGCTACGTCCGCTGCGGGCGATGTCTGAACGTATTCAACGCGTTGGCACGGCTGTCGGAGGAGCGTCCCGCGGCCGCGCCGGAGGCACCGGACACCGCGTCCCCGCAGCCACCGGCGCAGGCACCCGCCCTTTCGCTACCGCCCGCATCGGCCGCGACTGAAGATACCGGCGAGATCCAGATCGAGCTCGACAGCGGCAGCGTCCTGGTGACCTCTGCTCGCGCTCCCAGCGCTCCTGCAGAGAGCGCGCAGCGTGAAACACGGGTGGAAGAGGCGGAGCCTGCCGCACCTGTCGCGGGCGAGAGCCAGCCCGCACCCGCAGCGACAGCCGTTACGGAGCCGGGCGCCCAGCCGACGTGGGTCGCGCTCTTGCCCGCGGACCCCGAGCCTGCATCGCCGCTGGAAGACCCGAATGCGCAGCAGACCAACACCCCGCAGGAACCCCCCGAGAGCGCCTTCGAGCTCGGAACGCGGCGCCCGCGCGCGGGTCTTGGCTGGACGCTCGGTACCGGCGCGCTGACGATCGCTCTTGCGCTGCAGATCGTCAATCATTACCGCGACGCCCTGGCAGCCAACCCATCGCTTGCGGGGCCTTTGAGCGCCGCGTACTCCGCGCTGGGTGTGAAGCTTGCTCCGCGCTGGAACATCCACGCGTATGACGTGCGTCAGCTTGGCGCGTCTGTTGCGGGCGCCACGCCAGGTGAGATCGTCGTGCGTGCCAGCGTCAAGAACTCTGCGAACCGCGCTCAGCCACTGCCGCTCTTGCGGGTGACATTGCAGGACAGGTTCGGCAATCGCATTGCCGCACGCGACGTGCCGCCTGCCGATTATCTGCCCTCGTCCGCCGCGCCGGGCTCGCTGCTGGCTGCCGGCGACCGCGTGGATGCGACGATGGTGTTCGTGGATCCGGGACCGCAGGCGGTGGGCTTCGAAATCGACGCTTGCCTGCGACAGCAGAGCGGAGAGGTGGCATGTGCGCACGGACCTTAGTTCAAGCGCCACCTGCGGCGGCGGGGCACGTCCCTGTGCCTCACGGTGACGCGTGCTATGATTCGGCGCTTCGCGGAGAGGCATATATGACAGAAAGAAAGAGGGGTCGGCAGCGGGACGCCTCTGGCGCCAGGTTCAACGGGCACGGGCGCACACTGAACGATCTGCTGCCGCAACGACCGCTGCTGCCGTTACGCAGCCACGCGGAGCGCGCTCTGAGCGATTACTTCACGAGCCTCAACGGCTCCCGCCCGGCGGATCTCTACGACCTGGTACTGCGCGAGGTCGAAGAGCCGCTCTTTCGCGTGGTGCTCGACTACGCGGAGGGTAATCAGAGCCGGGCGGCCGGGATCCTCGGCATCAATCGCGGCACTCTGCGCAAGAAGCTCAAGCAGCTCGGCCTCGCCCATTGAAGTTGTTACCCGTACGGCGGGCGTTGCTGTCCGTTTCCGACAAGACCGGACTGGTGGAGCTTGCGCGCGCGCTGGCGGCGCGCGACGTGGAAATCCTCTCCACCGGAGGCACGGCCAGTTTGCTCGCGAGCAGCGGTCTCAGCGTGCGCGAAGTGTCGGCCTACACGGGCTTCCCGGAGATCATGGCGGGCCGCGTCAAGACACTGCATCCGAAGATCCACGGCGGACTGCTGGGCCGGCGCGGCATCGACGATCAGGTGATGGCGCTGCACGGCATCCACCCGATCGATCTGCTCGTGGTGAATCTCTATCCCTTCGCGGAGACGGTCTCGCGGCCGAACTGCCGCTACGCCGAGGCGATCGAGAACATCGACATCGGCGGTCCGGCGATGCTGCGCGCCGCCGCGAAGAATCACGAATCGGTAGCGGTAACCGTCGATCCGGCGGACTATCCGGCCCTACTCGCGGAGCTGGCGGCGCACGGCGGCTGCACGACGGCCGCGACCCGGTCCCGCCTCGCTGCCAAGGCGTTTGCGCATACGGCGCGATACGACACTATGGTGGCGAGTTATCTCACCAGCAGGCAGGAGCCGGCCGCGGAGCCTTTCCCCGCGACGCTGCCGCTCGTATTCGAGAAGGCGCAGGAGCTGCGCTATGGCGAGAACCCGCACCAGCAGGCGGCGCTCTACCGCGAGCCGATGGCGCGCGAGCCGGGCGTCGCCAACGCGCAGGTGCTGCAAGGGAAGGATCTCTCGTTCAACAACATCGCGGATGCGGACACCGCCATCGAGTGCGTGCGTCAATTCGAGGAGCCGGCCTGTGTCATCGTCAAGCACGCCAATCCCTGCGGCGTGGCCGTGGCCGGCTTGCCGCGCGAGGCTTACGATCGCGCGTACCGCACAGATCCAACCTCGGCGTTCGGCGGCATCATCGCGTTCAACAGGGAGCTCGACGCCGCGCTCGCCGCCACGATTCTCGAGCGCCAGTTCGTCGAGGTGCTGGCGGCTCCGGCCGTCGCGCCCGAGGCTTTGCAGGTTCTCGCCGGCAAGCCGAACGTTCGCGTACTCGCCGTCGGCAGTCTCGACCACCCGCCCGCCAACGAGATCGAATATCGCAGCGTCACCGGTGGATTGCTGGCTCAGACGCGCGATACGGCGTGCGTGCGCGCCGAAGACTTGACAGTGGCCACCCGCCGCAAGCCGACGGAGCAGGAGCTCGCTGATCTTCTCTTCGCGTGGCGCGTGTGCAAGTTCGTGAAGTCGAATGCCATCGTATTTGCCCGCGACGGCGCCACGGTCGGCGTCGGGGCGGGACAGATGAGCCGGGTGTACTCGATCCGGCTCGCCGCTCAGAAGGCGGCTGATGAGAAGCTCACCGTAGCCGGAGCGGTGATGGCCTCCGACGCCTATTCGCCCTTCCGCGACAACATGGATGTGGCTGCAGGATACGGCATCCGGGCGGTGATCCAACCTGGCGGGTCGAAGCGCGACCCCGAGGTCATCGCGGCCGCCGACGAGCACGGCATGACCATGGTGTTCACCGGCATCCGACACTTCCGGCATTAGTGGGAACTCCGATGAAAGTTCTGATCGTCGGGGCCGGCGGCCGCGAGCACGCCCTTGCCTGGCGATGTGCGGCGTCCGCCCGCGTCACCGAAGTACTGGTGGCGCCGGGCAATGCCGGCACGGCGCGAGAGCGGAAGGTGCGCAACGTGCCGCTCCAGACGACCGACATCAGCGGTCTCATCCGGCTTGCCCGCTCCGAGGGCGTCGCGCTCACGATCGTCGGGCCGGAAGCGCCCTTGGTCGCAGGTCTGGTCGATGCCTTCGAGCGCGATGGCTTGCGCTGCTTCGGGCCCCGACAGGCTGCTGCCCGGCTCGAGGGCTCCAAGGCATTCGCCAAGGAATTCCTGCGCCGCCACCGGATTCCAACAGCGGCCTCGGTGACGGTCACCCGCGACAGCTTCGAGCCACAGATGGTGCACAGGCACCGGACGCCTGTCGTGGTGAAGGCGAGCGGCCTGGCGGCCGGCAAGGGCGTCGTGATCGCCCAAACGGCCGCAGAGGCCATCGCGGCCGCGGAGGCAATGCTGTCCGGACGGCTGGGCGAGGCCGGCCGCGAGGTAGTGATCGAGGAATTCCTGGAAGGCGAGGAAGCGAGCTTCATCGTCATGGCGGACGGCTCGCACGTGCTGCCGCTCGCCACGTCGCAGGATCACAAGCGGCTCCAGGATGGCGATCGCGGCCCCAACACCGGAGGCATGGGCGCGTACTCACCCGCGCCCGTGGTCACGCCGGCCATCCACGGACGCATCATGCGCGAGGTGATCGAGCCCACGATCCACGGCTTGGCGGCCGAAGGAATGGCATACACCGGGTTCCTTTACGCCGGCATCATGGTCGCGCGCGACGGCACGCCGAATGTACTGGAATTCAACTGCCGGTTTGGTGACCCCGAGACGCAGCCCATCCTGATGCGGCTGCAGTCAGATCTGACGTTGCTCTGCGAGGCTGCACTCGAAGGCCGGCTGGACCAGGTCCAGGCGATCTGGGACGAGCGCGCGGCGCTCGGCGTGGTGATGGCGGCCGAGGGTTATCCCGACGCTCCCCGTACCGGGGATGTGATTTCGGGGCTCGACGCTGCCGCGAAGCTTCCCGGAAAGATCTTCCATGCCGGGACGCGGCTGAGCGGCGACGAGGTGCTGGTAAGCGGCGGCCGGGTGCTTTGCGCCACCAGCCTGGGCGCGACGGTGGCCGAGGCGCAGAAGGCGGCCTATGCCCTGGCCGATGCCGTGCACTGGAGCGGTGCGACTTACCGCCGGGACATCGGATATCGCGCGATCGGACGCAATTTGTAAATTTGGCACAGACGAGCGCCACGGCGTGCCGGCGGCCTGAACGGCCCCTTAATCACTTCTTTGTACGGTGCCCGTAGCGGGTGCTGGGCGCATGATCATCTTGCTGGTATGGTGGTTGCATCGTCCGGGATGGACACCGGGGAGGAGCACTGACGATGACCGCCATTCACACTGCATCGGATCGTTTAGCGTCCTGGCTCGAGAGCGAGTATTGCGCTTCCGTGGCGGCAACCATGCTCGCACGCAACGAATACTTCGAGCTGCTGGAGGATGCGATGATGCCGCCGGCGCGCCTGGCGCAAGCGCTCGCCACGTGGCGCGAGCACGCCAGCCAGACCGAGGTGCTCGGCGGGCTGGTGGGCACGGCCTGATTTGGCGGCGATTGCAGCCATCACAACGCACGATCCTCACAAGCCGACGCTGACTGTCACGAAGTTCTGACCGCGATCCGGCAATCTGATCCATGCATTCGACCAGTGCCGCAGGGCGAGCTCGAGACTGACTTCTAGCGCTTCATCGCCTCGAAAAATTCGCCGTTCGACTTCGTGTCCTTCATCTTGTCGAGCAGGAACTCGATGGCGGCCAGCTCGTCCATCGGGTGCAGGAGCTTGCGCAGGATCCACATCTTGGCGAGCTCCCCCTGATCGGTGATGAGCTCTTCCTTGCGGGTGCCGGAGCGGTTGATGTTGACCGCCGGGAACACGCGCTTCTCCGAGATGCGCCGATCGAGATGGATCTCGCTGTTGCCGGTGCCTTTGAATTCCTCGTAGATCACATCGTCCATCTTCGAGCCGGTGTCGATCAGCGCGGTCGCGAGGATCGTCAGGCTGCCGCCTTCCTCGATGTTGCGCGCGGCACCGAAGAAGCGCTTCGGCCGCTGCAGCGCGTTGGCGTCGACGCCGCCGGTCAGCACCTTGCCCGACGAGGGCACGACGGTGTTGTAGGCGCGCGCCAGGCGGGTGATGGAGTCGAGCAGGATCACGACGTCCTTCTTGTGCTCGACCAGGCGCTTGGCCTTCTCGATGACCATTTCCGCGACCTGCACGTGGCGGGCCGCCGGCTCATCGAACGTGCTCGATACCACCTCGCCCTTCACGGTGCGCTGCATCTCGGTCACTTCCTCCGGCCGCTCGTCGATGAGCAGGACAATGAGGTAGACCTCGGGATGGTTGGCGGTGATGGCGGTGGCGATGTTCTGCAGCAGCATCGTCTTGCCGGCCTTGGGCGGGGAGACGATGAGGCCGCGCTGGCCCTTGCCGATGGGCGCGACCAGATCGATCGTGCGGGCGGTCAGGTCCTCGGTGGAGCCGTTGCCGCGCTCGAGCTTCAACCGCTTGGTGGGATGAAACGGCGTCAGGTTCTCGAAGAGGACCTTGGTGCGCGAGCTGTCGGGCGAGTCGAAGTTGATCTCGCCGACCTTGAGCAGCGCGAAGTAGCGCTCGCCGTCTTTCGGCGGGCGGATGAGCCCGGAGATGGTGTCGCCGGTGCGCAGATTGAAGCGGCGGATCTGGCTGGGGCTGACGTAGATGTCGTCGGGGCCGGCCAGGTAGGAGCCGTCGGCCGAGCGCAGGAAGCCGAAGCCGTCCTGCAGGATCTCGAGCACGCCGTCGCCGTAGATGTTCTCCCCATTGCGGGCGTGCGCCTTGAGGATGGAGAAGATGATGTCCTGCTTGCGCGAGCGGGCGAGGCTCTCGAGTCCCATGGACTCGGCCACCTTGACCAGCTCGTGGATGGGCTTCGCCTTGAGCTCCGTGAGGTTCATCGACCGCCGCGACTGCTGGAGCTCCGCGGGACTGATGATCTCGGAATCGTCGGCGTCGAAGGCCTCCGGCTCGTGCATCAAGTCATCGGGACGGCCGCCACCATTGCCATTGGAGCGGTTGCCGTCACGGTTTCCGTCGCGGTCACGACCGCCGCCGTGGCGCGGACCCTTGGGCCGGTTACGACCCTGATTGCCGAGATATCCTCTCATTTTTGGGCCCGTGCGCCTTCGGCGTCGTCTAGGTTGCTGTCCAGGAATGTCGCCAATTGGGACTTGGACAAGGCCCCGACCTTCTGAGCCTCGACGGTGCCGTTCTTGAAGAGGATCAGCGTGGGGATGCCGCGAATGCCGTATTTCGGCGGCGTTTGCGGGTTCTCGTCGATATTGAGCTTGGCGATCTTCACGCGGTCCTGGTATTCGCTCGCGATCTCATCCAGGATCGGCGCGATCATCTTGCAGGGACCGCACCACTCCGCCCAGAAGTCGAGGAGTACGGGCTTGTCGGACTTGAGGACGTCCTGGGCAAAGGTGGCGTCACTGGTATGCACGATGTGCGGATTGCTCACGCGGTTGAACCTCCGTCGAATACAGAGTGCGAAAGTTGTGTGCTTCGTCTTGCGAAGGACTTGAATATGCGAAAACGGGCGGGGGACCGGGAAAGTCCGTGCCAGAAGCACCCGTCAAACGGTTACACTAACTCGTGAAATGAGTATGAGCTTGAGCCTATTAGGAAAAGCCTGCTGGAAAGAAACTGGGGCCGGCAGGTGGGGGCCGTTGGCCCGCCGTCTTGGTACGCTTTGTAGCGCTTCCGGGCCGAATTTGCAAGGCCCGCCAACCCGATTGCGTAACAGTATAAGTCCTTATTGATGACTGATCCACACTCTACCACCTTCAACAGCCTCGGCCTGTCCCCGCCCGTCCTGCAGGGCATTCACGACGCCGGGTTCACCCACTGCACGCCGATCCAGGCCCAGACGCTGCCGATCGCGCTTTCCGGCCGGGATGTCGCTGGCCAGGCGCAGACCGGCACGGGCAAGACTGCCGCGTTCCTGGTTGCCCTGTACCACACGCTGCTCACTCACCCGGCACCGGCGAGCCGCAGCCCGACGTCCATTCGAGCGCTCATCGTGGCGCCGACCCGCGAGCTCGCGGTGCAAATCCATCACGACGCCGAGACGCTCGGGCGGCACACGGGCCTCAAGCATGCCGTGGTCTACGGCGGCATCGATTACGAGAAGCAGCGGCGGCAGCTCGAGGAAGGCATCGACGTCCTCATCGGCACGCCCGGCCGTCTCATCGACTACTACAAACAGCATGTCTTCGACCTGAAGCACGTGCAGGTCCTGGTCCTCGATGAAGCCGACCGCATGTTCGACCTCGGCTTCATCGCGGACATCCGCTACATCCTGCGCCGCCTGCCACAGCCGCAGCGCCGGCAATCGATGCTCTTCTCGGCGACGCTGTCATACCGGGTGCTGGAGCTCGCCTACGAGCACATGAACAACCCGGAGCTGGTACGCATCGAGCCCGACAAGATGACGGTCGATCTCGTGCGGCAGATCATGTACTACCCGTCCATGGAGGAGAAGGTTCCACTGCTGGTGGGCCTGCTTCGCCAGGCCGAGGCCCGCCGCACCATGATCTTCGTCAACACCAAGCGGATGGCCGAGCGGCTGGAGAGCATCCTCAAGGCCAACGGCTTTCACGCACAGGCGCTCTCCGGCGATGTGCCGCAGGCGAAGCGCCTGCGGTTTCTGCGGGACTTCCACAACGGCGATCTGGCCGTGCTGATCGCGACCGACGTCGCCTCGCGCGGACTGCACATTCCCGATGTCAGTCATGTCTTCAATTTCGACCTGCCGCAGGACGCGGCCGATTACGTCCATCGCATCGGACGCACGGCACGGGCCGGCGCGGAAGGGGACGCAATCAGCTTCGCGTGCGAAGAGTTCGCGGTGTCCCTGCCGGATATAGAGGGCTATATCGGCCACAAGATTCCATCGGCGGCGATCGGGCCAGGCATGCTGGCCACAGGACTCGTCGAGGGGGAGCCGTCACAGCGGCCGAGGCGGCGCATGCACGGCGGGGAGCGCCGGCATCACCCGTCGGGGCACTCGGGCTCCGGCCACTCGGGTGGACACTCAGGGCCTCACGGCCGCTCCGCCGGGGACCGCTCGGGTCGTCCGCGGCGCAAGCCCCACGGGAAACCGCATGGGGCCAGATGAGCGGGTAGATTAGGGCCGGAAGTGGGCCTTTCAAGGCTGGCGGCGCCGCGCAGGCGTATGATAGCCACGCCGGCCTCTGAGCCCCGCCAGCGTCAAGCGAGATAGGTCCCGGGAAACGGCTTCGCGCAGGACGCGGGCCCCTGAGACCCGCCATCGTGAGCGGAGAGTGCGCCGGGAAACCATGGCGGAAATTGAAGACAACGTCGACCGCGAACTGTTCCGCAACATGGAGAAGCTGCGCCAGCTGCGCATCGAGCATCGTGACCTGGATGAGGTGATCACGCGCCTGTCGCTCGATGTGCACATCGATGAGCTGCAGCTCAAGCGACTGAAAAAGCGCAAGCTGATGCTGAAGGATCAGATCACCCGGCTGGAGAGCGAGCTCATTCCCGACCTCAACGCCTGAACCCTCCGACAACCGGAATCATTGCGACGTGCGAAAGCAAGCCAGTAAGCGGCCCAGGGCCGCTCCCTGGGCCGCGGGATCAAATGCGATCACGGGGCTGGCCGCGCACAAAATCGCCGGGAGCGATTTTGGACAGCGCGCAGCGCCGGCCCCGAAGGGGCGAGGCCCAGGATGGGCCGAGCAACGCGGCGCAGCCGACTTTGCGCCAATGGACAAAGACCTCGTCTGGTCGTTCGTGCGCGGGTCGGGACCTGGCGGACAGAACGTCAACAAGGTCGCAACGGCGGCACAGCTGAGGTTCGACCTCGTAGGCACGCAGTCGCTCGAACCGGCAGTGAAGCAGCGGCTGAGGTCGCTGGCCGGCCGGCGGGTGACTGACGATGGGGCGCTGATCATCGTGGCGCGCAATCAGCGCACCCAGGAGGGGAACCGGCGGGAAGCGCTCGAGCGGCTGGCAGAGCTCGTGCGGCGCGCCTCGATTGCGCCCAAGGCGCGCAAGGCTACGCGGCCGACACGGGCGGCGCGGGAGCGGCGGCTGCAGACCAAGACCCAGCGGCGCACCACCAAGCAGTTGCGCGGCCGGGTGCGCTGGGAAGAGTAGTTTTTGACGCTGGATCCGGGCTCCTGCCCGGCCCGGCGCGCCTCGGGCAACGCCGAAGCGGCCAAGCGTGGTTTTTGCGCGAGGCTCCGCCACCTGCGGCGGCGGAGCCTGCGTTCATGACGCCGCGGCCGTCTGCCGCTCGGCAGAGGCCGCGGAATCCAGCGCGAATCGCATCACGGAGTGGCGGATCTGCTCGCTCAGCACGAACTGGGCGTCGGCCGCGACTCGCATCAGCACCTCGTCGAACTCGAGCTTGCCTGCCGTGCTGGAGCGGACCACACCGCGGCGGCGCAGCAGGTCGATGAAGTTCTCGAACAGCGTGCGGTCGAAGAATTCAGGGGAGTTGAGACCGTAGAGCATCGCAACGCGCTGGGCGTTGAGCTGGCAGCGCTCCTCCAGCACCGATTGCGTGATCTCACCACTGCCGGCCGCCACGAGCTGCGCTATGGCGAGGTAGTAGCGCTCGATCGTCTGGATGGTGGCCTGGGCGAGCACCGAGAGCTGCATGGCCTCGCCCGAGGAGGGCGGCGGCCGGCGCCACACGGTACGCGCATCATCGGATTGGATCAGGCCACACTGCCGCATGCAGTCGAGGACGCCATCGACCACGGCGGGAAGCTCGTCCTCGCTCCAGGCGAGGAACAGCTCCATCGCGATATACGGGTAAATCCGCCAGGCGAGGCGATGGATATCCTCGTGCCGCACCTCGGCATTGCTGGCGAACACGCATGCGAGCAGAGAGGGCATGGCAAAGAGATGCAACACATTGTTGCGGAAGTACGTGGCGAGCACGGCGCTCTCGTCGCTCATGCGCACGATGTCTCCCAGCAGGTGTTTCTGCCGCTGCAACACTTTCATTGCCTCGCCGTAGGCGATGATGCCGGCGCCGCTGAGGTCGGTGAGCGTGATGCGCGCGCTATAAGGAAATCCGCGCAGCAGGGCGCGATAGAGGTCGATCTGGCGCTCGAGGTCGGCTTCCGGAAGAGCCTGCCGCGGCATGGCGAGCAGGATGATGGCAAGCAGGTTTACCGGATTGACGGCGGCGGCGGCGTTGATGTTGCGCATGATGCGACCGGCGAGGTCGTCTACCGCCGCTGCAATCCAGGGGGCACGGGCGTCCTCGTCGAACGCTCGTGTGCGCCAGCCGCTGTCGTGGCGATCGAGAACGTCCGCGAGCGCAATCGGCTCACCGAGGTTGACGTACACACGCCCGAAGCGCTCCCGCAGTTTCCGCAGGGCCCGTATCAGGCCCAGCACGCTCTCCTTTTCCTTGGGCTTGCCGGAGAGCTCACCGAGATAGGTGGCGCCTTCGACGACGCGCTCGTAGCCGAAATACACCGGCAGGAAAACCACGGGCCGCGCGGGGTCGCGCAGGAAGCTGCGCACGGTCATCGACAGCATGCCGGTCTTCGGCTGCAGCAGGCGGCCGGTGCGGCTGCGGCCACCTTCGATGAAGTACTCGATGGAGTGACCCCGCGCCATGATGGCGGCGAGGTATTTCATGAAGACGACGGTGTAGAGACCGTTGCCGCGGAATTTGCGGCGAATGAAGAAGGCCCCGCCCATGCGCAGCAGCCGGCCGACGATGGGCAGGTTGAGATTGATGCCGGCGGCGATGTGCGGCACGGGATAGCCATTGACGTAGATGACGTAAGACAGCAGCAGATAGTCCATGTGACTGCGGTGGCACGGCACGTAAACGATCTCGTTGCCCTGCGCGGCGCGCTCGAGAGTCTCCAGATGCCCGACCGTGACGCCGTCATAGAGGCGATTCCAGAGCCAGGTCAGTAGCCGCTCGAGGAAGCGCACGAAGGCATGCGAGTAGTTGGCGGCGATCTCTTCCGCATAACGCTTGGCCTGAAGCAATGCCGTGCGCCGCGTGAGCGATTTCTCGCGCATCTCCTGAGCGACGGCGGCACGCACGGCGCGCGTCCGCAGCACACGTGTGACGATGGTGCGCCGGTGAGACATGTCGGGCCCGATGCGCGCGGCGCGGTGCTGGGCATAAAGCGCGCGCAGCGAGCGGGCGACACGGCGGCCGCGCACGGAGCGCCCGATCTCATCGCCGAGCAGACTTCGAAGAGAGAGGGGCTCTTCCAGCTCGACGAGAGTATTGCGGCCGTTGAAGACCACCTGCAGAAGCTTGCGGGCGCGGCTGGTGAGCGCCCAGTTCTCCACCAGCAGCAGGCGAAACCAGGAAGCTTCGCGCTGCGGCGCCCGTCCCCAATAGACGGCGACGGGAACGAGCTCGATATCGAAGTTGGGGTCGGCGTCGAGTGCCGCGAGCATCAGATCGAGCTGCGGCGGGGGACGGCGGTCGAGCCGCTCGTCCCAGAAACCGCGCGGGCGGCTCAGGTAGAAGTAGGAGCGCAGATCGGAGGAGCCGCCAAGGAGGCGCTTGCGCGGACGCGCCAGCTTCAGCCGCACGCAGGCGCGCTGCAGGATGGCGAGGTCGGTGATGCTGCGCCGCTCGAGCACGTAGCACACGGCGGCCGGGCGGCTCTGCAGGCGGGCGGGGATGTCCTCGGGCAGGACCCGGTATCGCACCCATATCGCGAGCACGCGATGCAACAGCCAGTTCAACCCGCCCCCTGGGACTGCTATTCGAAGGCTAGCGCCGGAAGGTCTAGCGCAATCAGAAAGTACTCGAAGAGATACTGAATGACGCGGATCTGATTGTGCAGGTTGTGGTCACTTTCCAGAAGATGCAGCGCGGCGCGATAGGTCTGCGCGAAGCGGACGCTGTGCTCGTAGGGGACGACCTCATCCCGCCATCCGTGCACCACGGTTGCCGGACAGTCGAGCACGCCCTGGCGCAGCTCCGGCAGGCCCGGCATATAGAGAGCGGGCGCCATCAGGAAAAGGCCGCGTGCGTGCAGCAGGGATGCAGAGGCCACGGCGACATAGCCACCGAGGCTGGAGCCGACGAGCACCAAGTCGCCTGCGAGCTCCTTGCAGAACTCGACGAGTCTCGCGACACGCTGCCGTGGATCCTCGAGCCCACGGTAATCGACGGAGTGCGCCTCATATCCCTCGCTGCGGGCGACTTCGGCGAGCGAGGATATCTTTCGTCCCCAGGGCCCGCTTTCCTTGCCGTGAGAGAAGACCACGTGCCGTCCGGCCACGACCACTTCCGCCGCAGCAGCGGCTTTGGGGTCGGTCGGTTCAGTGGTATCGCCCTGGCTCATCGGGGCGAATCATGCACGCATGCGGTACAGGTTGGGAAGCAGCGCGACCCCGTGACCCTAGTCGCAAGGACGTGGCCCGCCGCCGCCGGTGGCGGAGTCTCGAGCAAAAACCACGCCTTTTGATCGAGACGGCGCCGGGCCGGGCTGGGTGCGACGCATGCGTCGCACGGGTTGTCATGGATGGCAGCCCCGGGGCCAGCGCGGAGCAGGGACGGCGCAGCGCAATGCCCGGCTCCAGCGTCTCAACGATAGTCCATCTTCTTCAATATCGTGGTTTCTATTTCCCACTCCACACGCTGGCGGGACGTGGCCTGCCGGTTGACGCTAACCGGGCGCACGCGGCTCGCGGCCGGGTGATGGGTGACCAGCCAGGCATCGAACTCCCCCGGCCTGCTGGTGGCGAAGCCGAACAACAGATTGACACGCCCGTCGGCGACGGTGTCCGGGCGATTGACACGCTCGTCGCAGATGACGAAATGCCGATCATCGGCATCGGCGCCCGCGAACGCGCCCTGCTCCGACAACACCTCGAGGAACGTATCGATCAGCGAGTGTGCGCGAGCCCAGGTTGCCGGGCCGTTCTGCTCCAGCAGCACCCAGCGTGTGCCGCGCTCGACGCTCGCCGCAACCCACAGGCCCAAGCGCCGGGCCGAAAGATACTTCCCGCCGGTGAACCCGCTTCCACCCGCCGCCAGAGTGCGCGCATCGACGCGAACGCCACTGCCTCCCGGAGCTGTGCGGGACACGGACAGCGTGTTGATTCCAACCTGGGCGAGCCGCAGGCGGTCGGCGTCGCAGACCCCTACCGCCGGCTGCACACCCGGCCGCAGGGTCACTTCCTGGCTCTCGATGGCCGACCACAGAGGGGTGACCTCGTCGGTGCGTGCGAGCATGCCGGCGACCGCGCCGCAGGAGGCGAAAATCTCCAGCCGCCCACGCAACCGATCGAGCGCCTGCACGCGCGGGTAGTACATCACCGCGTTGTCGCTGCGAAACGGCCAGCCGCGCATGCCATCGAGAGCCGCGCGCGCTGTGGTCCAGGATGCGGGCGGGTCCACGATCAGCATCGCATGGCGCTCGCGGCAGTAACGAGCCGCGACCAGCAGCGCGCTGAGACCCACGTCCTGCTCCCGCGAGAGCGGTGGGATGCAAAGGAAGTTGAAACCGTCAGCGGCTCGCAGTGCGAAGAGCCCCGTAGCCGCCGCCGCGGACCCGATGATGTCGTAATCGGTCAGTGGGCCGCCATCGTCGCCGTCGGCGTTGGAGAAGGCGTACCCGATCCCGGAGCCACCGGGCCCGGCGCAACGGTCCGGCCGCTGCGGCGGAAGCGGCTCGACTGCACGCACCAGGCGCGATTGCGGCAGAAGATCGACGAGGCAGCGGCCCGCGGGGTCCGGGCGCAGGGACGCACGGCGGTAGATCTCCTGATCCTCGATGAGCTCCGAGGCCGCCGAACGGATGCGCTGGATGACCAGGTTGAAGCGATCGGTGTCACCCTCGGGGATGCCGTCGTAATCGACCGACGCCCGCAGATACTCCCGGGAGCCTGGATTGACACCGGCGAGGCGGAGCACACCGGTACCGGCCGGCAACGTGATGGTGGGTGGGCGGGCGCCGTTGGCGACGCGCACGATGATGGCGCGGCCGCCGCCGTGCTCGAAGAACTGCTCGACCGCGTAGGAAACGGTCGATGGTTGCCACAGGCCGCCGAACACCTGTTGGAATTCGGCGAAGCTGGTGACCGCCACGGGGCGGTGCACCGGCCCCTTGAGAGTGCGGCCCACGAAGGCGGTGACGGCGGTCGGCAGCCGCGCGATGATCGGCTCGGTCCGGGTTCGCGCGAGCTCGAGACCGGGCGCAACGCGTTCAACCACTGATGTGAATCCCCGCCGCGTTCTTGTTATTGGCGCGGACTCTACCACAGCACCACGACCGGCGCCGAACCGAATCGTGAAGCAAACGACCCCGGTGGCAGGCACAGGAGGTGCCCCGCCGCCGCAGGTGGCGGAGCCGCGGGCAAAAACCACGTTTTTTGCCCGCGGCGCGCTGGGCCGGGCAGGACGCCCGGATCCAGCGCTTCAAACTAGTTGCGCGTGGGTCCAGCGTTGGGCGTGGCCGCGGGAGCGGCGCGTTCGCCGCCCGAGGCAGCATTGTCTGAACCACCCTGGTCCGTGCGGGACATCAGCTTGTTGAACTCCGCATCGGTCAACGGCAAGTCCGTCTTGCCATCCCACGTGGAGCCCGCGGGCAAAACGTTCTGCACGAGGCGCACGCTCGCAAGCACCTGCTCGAGGCCGTCATCACCGCTGCCGTCGACTTTCTGGTCGGCGCTCTGCTCGGGGTTCGGGTCGACGCCGGAGACCGGGATCGGCACGCCGACCGGGCCGTTCACGAGTTGCGCGACGCGTCCCCAGTCGATCCTGTCGTGATGCCGCCTGAGCTCGAGACGCTGGTCGCGGGTCAATGTCACGGCGAGCAGTCGGCGGGACTCCTTCTTCCACGGACGCTTGTCGTCCTCCAACGGTCCGGCCGACTGCAGGTAGAGGCGTCCGTCCTTCCATCCGAAGAGGTACGGCTGATTCACGACGCGCACCTCGGTGCCATTCGGCACCATCTTGAAGATCTGCGCGATGTCTTCCGGAAACAGGTGGACGCAGCCGTGGCTCACCCGCAGTCCGACGCTGACCGGCTTGTTGGTTCCATGGATCAGATAACCAGGCCAGCCGAGGTGAAGCGCGTAGTCGCCGAGCGGATTGTCGGGCCCCGGCCCCATGACCTTGGGCAGGATGTCCCCTTCCTGGCGGTGCTCGGCAATGATCGAGGGCGGGACGTGCCAGACGGGATTCTTCTCGTGCCAGAGCACGTGCGTAACCCCTATCGGGGTCTTCCAGCCCTGCCTGCCGATGCCGACCGGATGGGTGATGACGATTTGCGGCTTGCCGCGCTTGTGGGGCGGGAAGTAGAAGATGCGCATCGCAGCGACGTTGACGACGATACCCCGATGCGGAGCATCCGGCAGGATGTACTGCGTGGGAACGACCACCGGCGTACCGGGCTTGGGTATCCAGGGATCGACGTTGGGGTTCGCCCGGGTCATCTCCCCGAGGCCGACATTGAAGCGCCTGCCGATATCACTCAGCGTCTCGTCCTTGCGGACTTTGACGATCTGCAGGGTCCCCACGACGTCCTGTCCCGGCGCCAGTACGAACCGCTCAGTCTGCACGGGCAGCGGCGCCAGAGGCTCGACCGGGGCGACTTTCTTGGGCGCGACCGCCACGGGACGTATCGGCGGCCGCAGCAAAGAGCAGCCACCGAGAGCTAGAGCCAGGCAGGCCAGCAGAGCGATGCGATTGGGGGAAGGCTTCATCGCTGCTGATTATGGCATCTCGGCAGTCCCGTAGAGCAGCCTGTCGGCAACAGGCGACGGCGCCCCGTCCTGCGCCGTGCGCCGTGCGAAAGCAAATCAATAAGCGGCCCAGGGCCGTTCCCTGGGCCGCGAGGCGAATCCCGTGCAATGGCCGCGCTCGCGCAAATCGCCGGGAGCGATTTGCGCCAATAGAAAAAAACCCCCGGACCAGAGGACCGGGGGTTGGAATGCGGACTTTCGATGAAGGGAAGGAAGTCCGCTAGGGGATAACGAAGGAAGTCCGCTAGGGGATACCGATCACGCTCAATGCAAACGCGCCCAATGCAGAATCTTGATCTCTTCCGAGTCAAGATCGAAGCTCTGCGCGAGCAGGCACCGCAGCTCGCGCGTACCTCCGCCGGTCTCCAGCGGATGCCGCAGCTCCACCACACCGCTCCACTCGCCAGCCGACGGCGCGGTCAGCGCCTGCGGCTCGCCGGTTACGAAGTGCGTGTAGTACTTGGTAGCCACGGTGGAAAGCGTAAATTCGCCGCGCAACGGCGTCCGTGACCCGCTCCACAGAACACCGGGCTTTTGACAAAATCGTCGTCATGGGACGATTCCGCGCCGCCGCGCCGGCGGCTTCGAAATACATCACGCCCGAGGGGGCGCAGCGCCTGCGCGAGGAGCTCGAGCAGCTCTGGCGGCACGAGCGGCCTGGGGTGACTCAGGCCGTGTCCGAGGCGGCGGCCCAGGGAGACCGCTCCGAGAACGCCGAATACATTTATGGTAAACGCCGGCTGCGTGAGATCGACCGGCGCGTGCGCTTTCTGCGTAAGCGCCTCGACGGCATGGTTATCGTCGATCAGCCGCCCGCGGATCGCAACAAGGTGTATTTCGGCGCGTGGGTCACGGTGGAGTCCGATGACGGCACACAATCACGCTACCGTGTTGTGGGGCCCGACGAATTCGACCGCGAGCCCGGCTATATCAGCATGGACTCACCGCTTGGACGCGCGCTGCTGCGTCGAAGCTTGGATGACGAAGTGACTGTGGCGCTACCGGCAGGTAGCCGCAGGCTGGTCATCGTTGAGATCGGCTACGGCCTGCTTACCAGGCAACGCGAACGTTCTTGAACTGCCAGGGATCGGTCTTGTCGAGGTCCTCGGGAAACAACCGCTCGCGCTCGTGCAGCGGCGTCCAGTCCGTATAGCGGCCGACGACCGGACCGAGGTACGGCATGCAGATCTCCAGGTTGCGCCGGAAATCGATCTCGTCGGGCTCGACGATGCCGCAATTCGGGTTCTCCATTGCCCACACGACACCGGAGAGCACGGCGACGGTGACCTGCAGGCTGGTCGCATTGTTGTAGGGGGCGAGCTTGCGCGCCTCCTCGATCGAAAGCTGCGAGCCGTACCAGTACGCGTTCTTCTTGTGTCCGGCGAGCAGGACCCCGAGCTCGTCGACGCCGCTCACGATCTCGTCCATCAGGATGCGCTGGCGCTCCTGCTGTACGTAGTTGCGGCCGGCAAGCTCATGAACGGACATGACGGCAGAGTCGCAAGGATGGTAAGCGTAATGCACCGTTGGACGGTACGCGACCTGCGCGCCGTCGCGAACGGTGAGGTAGTCCGCGATCGAGATGGCCTCGCCATGTGTGATGCAGAAGCCATGAAAGTGACCGGCCCGTGGCGTCCACGTGCGCACACGTGTCCCGGCGCCGGGCTGCATGAGGTAAATGGCCGCCATGCAACCGAAGTCGTGCCGCTTGCCGTCACGGGGGAAGTTGCGCTCGTGAGTTCCCCAGCCCATCTCGCTCGGCTGCGCGCCCTCGCTCACGAAGCCATCGATCGACCAGGTGTTGACGAACTCGCCTGGCTCCTTGGGCACGCGCGCGACCTGGGTGTCGCGCTCCGCGATGTGAATGACCTTGACGCCGAGCAGGCGCGCGAGCTCGCCCCAGTCGGCGCGGGAGGCCGGCTTGCCGGCATCCACCTGGCCGTCGGCGGCGATGTTGAGCAGCGCCTGCTTGACGAAATGCGACACCAGCCCCGGGTTGGCGCCGTGCGTGAGCACCGCGGTTGGCGCGCGCGCATTGCCCGGACGCATTGCCAGGACTTCTTCGCGCATGGCGTAGTTGGTGCGTTTGCCGGCGGAGACGGTCGGGTCGGTGTAGCCTCCCGGCCAGGGCTCGATGCACGTGTCGAGGTACATCGCGCCCTTCTCCCAGCAGAGCTTGATGAGCGCGATGCTCGAGACCTCCACGGAGACGTTGATCAGGAAGTCGCCGCGTCCGAGCAGCGGGTTGAGAATCCGCCGGTGGTTCTCGCGAGTCAGGCGCTCCTTGATGAAACGGATGCCATAGGTCGCCGCCTCGGCACTGCCCTTGTCTTCCGCGGTCACGATGGTGATGCGCTCCGGGGCGATGCCGATGTGCCGGAGGATGAGCGGCAGCAGGCCCTGCCCAATGCTGCCGAAGCCGACGATGAGAATGCGGCCGGGGAATTCTACGTGGATCTTGTGCTCGCTCATGATGCGCATAGCCTACCAATCTAGCTATGCCCCGTACACGTCGTCCGTGCAACAGCAAGTCATGGAGCCCGAACGCGGCAACCAGGCTGGCCGCTCAAAGCGCCGCAGGCGACTTTGAGCCAAGCCAATGAGGAGGATACGTGCGCTCGTAACCCGGCAACGACTCGATGCGCGCGACCCAGCGGGCGACCGCCGGATAGTTCACCTCCACGGGCATGAAGCGGGAAGCCAGCTCGCGCGCCTCGGGCCGCTCGAGTGCACGCTTCAGGAGCTGGAAGCCCGGGAAGATCACCATGTCGACCGCCGAGAAGCTCTCGCCGACCACCCAGTCGGATTTCGACAGGCGGCCCTCGATCGTACGGGCCTCGCTGGCGGCCGCGTGCATGGCGCGCGTAATGTCGTCACTGCGCAGGTCGGCGCTCTTGGTGAACACCGCCTCGAGGATTCGCGTCAGGTGCGGCTCGATATACGCCTGGTACTCACAAATGACGCGCATGATGGTACCGGCTTCCTCGGGGCCGCGGCCGAAGATCGGCGGGGCGGGATATTTGAGGTCGAGGTAGTAGAGTATGGCGAGCGACTCGAAGCAGACGTAGTCCCCGTCCTTGAGCACGGGCACACGCCCGCGCGGATTCATGTGGAGCATCTGCGGCGACTTGTGCTCCTGCTTGGAGAACTGCAGCAGGTGGCTCGTGTAGGGCAGGCGCTTGTATTCGAGCGCGAGCAGCACCCGCCAGGCGTACGGGCTGCCGCTGCCCCAGTAAATGTCAATCGCCATTTGTGACAATTGTAGCGAAAGGCGCGAAGATCGGGATATGTCTCACACGACGCTCATAACTCCGCGGCAGCTCGCCGCGAGGCTCGAGGATCGGGACCTGGCGGTCATCGATTGCCGCTTCGATCTCGGGCGCCCGGAGTGGGGCCGGGAAGCGTACGCCAGCGCACGCATTCCACATGCGCTGTACGCGCACCTTGACCACGATCTGTCCGGGAAGGTCGCCGCCTCGACCGGCCGACATCCGCTACCACCGGTCGCTGAGATGGCAGAGCGCCTCGGACGATGGGGTATCGACGCGCAGGTGCAGGTGGTTGCCTACGATCAGAGCTCCGGAGCCTACGCCGCGCGGCTTTGGTGGCTGCTGCGCTGGCTGGGGCATACGCGAGTGGCGGTACTCGATGGTGGCTTTGCGGCCTGGCAGGAGGAGCGCCTGCCGCTCGACACGACGCCTCTCGAGGCTCGGGCGCGGCACGAGCGTCCGGCCCGGCGCTTCGATCCGCGCCCGGATGTGGACATGGTCGTGAGCACGACGGCGCTGGAGGAGCTCATCGCTTCGCGACGGTTCGCCGCCGCGGACGTCGTGTTGGTCGATGCCCGGAGCGCCGACCGGTTCGCGGGCCGCAGCGAGACGATCGATCCCGTGGCGGGCCACATTCCGGGCGCCCGCAATCATCCATCCACGAACAACGTCGACGCCGCCGGACGGTTCCTCGCTCGCGGCACCCTGCGCGAGCGGTTCGCGAACACCCTCGAGGGCGTGCCGCCGGATGCCACGATCTGCATGTGCGGCTCGGGCGTGACCGCCTGCCACAACCTGCTGGCAATGGAGGTGGCCGGACTCCAGGGAGCGCGGCTCTACGCCGGCTCCTGGAGCGAGTGGATCCGCGACCCCAAACACCCCGTCGCCGTTTGCAATGAATAGCGGCCCAGGGCCGCTCCCTGGGCCGCGGCGAAATGTGTAGGGTCTCGCGAAAATCGTCTCGACGATTTTCGCCAATAGATAAAGCGGGCCCGGGCCGTTCCCGGGCCCGCGGAAATCGTGTAGGGTCTCGCGGAAATCGTCTCGACGATTTCCGCCCATGAACATAGACCCGAAGAGCGCCTTGAACGGCGCTCGCAAGTTCAACCCCGCCCAGCCCTGGCGCATCGAGGACTCCCTGGAGCTCTACCACGTCAGTGCGTGGGGCAAGGGTTACTTCGGCATCAACGCCGCCGGTCACGTCGTGGTGAGCCCCGACGCACAGCCCGGGAGGGACATCGACCTCTACGAAGTCGTCGAGGGCCTGGAGGCTCGCGACCTGACCACGCCGGTAGTGGTGCGGTTCTCCGATATCCTGGCCCACCGCCTCAAGCATCTGCACGCCGCCTTCGCGCAGGCGATCGCCGAGAACGATTACCACAACCGCTACGCGGCCGTATTCCCGATCAAGGTGAACCAGCAGCGCCTCGTCGTGGAGGAGGTTTACCGCTACGGCAAGGACTTCGGGTTCGGCCTCGAGGTCGGCTCGAAGCCTGAGCTTCTCGCCGTGATGGCGATGACCGAGAACGCTCCCGAGCGCCTGATCATCTGCAACGGCTTCAAGGACGACAGCTACATCGAGGCGGTGACGCTGGCCACCAAGCTCGGGCGGACCATCATTCCGGTGGTGGAGAACTTCGATGAGCTCGCGCTCATCCTGAAGCACGCCGAGCGCTATCAGGTGCGGCCGCGCCTCGGGGTGCGGGTAAAGCTATTCACCGAGGGCTCGGGCCGGTGGCGGGAGTCCGCGGGCGAGAAGTCGAAATTCGGCCTCTTCATCACCGAGATCCTGGAGCTCTTCGGGATACTGAAGGCGCGCGGCATGCTGGATTGCCTGCAGCTCGTACACTGCCATCCCGGCAGCCAACTGCAGGACATCCGGCGCGTGAAAGATGCCATCAACGAGCTGGCGCACGTCTACGCAGAGCTCAAGCTCATGGGCGCGGGACTGCAGTACATCGACGTGGGGGGCGGCCTGGGCGTCGACTACGACGGCAGCAGCACGAATTACTCATCGTCGATGAACTACACGCTCAATGAGTATGCGAGCGATGTCGTCTATCGGATCGCGAGCGTTTGCGACGCGCGCGACATCCCGCACCCAATGATCATCAGCGAGTCCGGCAGGGCCATCGCGGCATACCACAGCGTGCTGGTGTTCGACGCGCTCGGCTCATCGGCGCTCGACAAGTTCCGGGTCACCGGCAAGGAGGACGAGGACTACGGCGGCGAAGAGGAGCTGCCGCAGCCGGTCCGGGACTTGTTCGGAGCGTTCCGCGCCGTGAGCGAGCGGCGGCTGGTGGAGTGCTACCACGACGCCCTGACGGCGCGCGACCAGGTGCTGCAGATGTTCAATCTCGGCCTCCTGTCGCTGGAATTCCGCGCTCTGGCCGAGCGCCTCTTCTGGGCAACGTGCGCCCGCATCCGCGATTGCTGCCGTCGCCTCGAGCGGCTGCCGGAGGAGCTCGAGGGGCTGGAGTCGATCCTGTCGGATACGTATTTCTGCAATTTCTCGGTGTTTCAATCACTCCCCGACAGTTGGGCCATCGACCAGCTCTTCCCGATCATGCCGATCCATCGGCTCGAGGAGCGTCCCTCGCGCACGGGCGTTCTGGCGGATATCACCTGCGACTCGGACGGCAAGATCGATCATTTCGTATCGCTGCGTGACGTCAAGCGCACTCTGGAACTGCACGAGTTGAAGCCGGGCGAGAAGTACTACCTGGCCGTCTTCCTGGTCGGCGCTTACCAGGAAACGCTCGGGGACCTGCACAACCTCTTCGGCGACACGCACGTGGTCCACGTGCGGCTGCATGACGAGGGGGGCTGGTGGATCGAGGAGATCGTGAAGGGCGATACCGCGAACAAGGTCCTCGAGTACATGGAGTATGACGTCGCGGAGCTCTACCCCGCCCTGGCTCGCGACTGCGAGCGGGCGATCCGGGACGGGCGCATGACCCTCGCGGAAAGCCAGATGCTGAAGCGGTTCTACGAGAGTGAGCTCGACGGGTACGCCTACCTGGAGCCAGCGGGCAGCTGATACCGGGGCCCGTCCCCGTGTGTTGTCCGAAAGCAACGGAGCGACCGGCCCGCGGGGCCCTCGGGCCGCGGGGCAAATAAAGCCATAAGGCTGGTGCGGAAAGCGGCGGGATGCCACTTTGCGCCATTAAACAAACAGGAGTAGCATGGTCTCTTGTTGGTATCCCTCCAGGGATGAACACGCTTGAGTTCCGTTCTTTCGTTCGAATCCCCTCCCCGTCACGTAATCCACGATCACGCGGCACATGCGACCGCCTCGCGCGGCTCGCCGCTGTGCGCATTCCGAAGAGAGACTTCCGGATGACGACGATCTATGTGGGCAATCTGCCCTTCAACGCCACCGAGCAGGACGTAAAAGCGCTGTTCGAGCGTCATGGCAAGGTGGAATCGGTCAAGCTCATCAACGATCGGGAAACCGGCAGGCCGCGCGGCTTCGGTTTCGTCGAGATGTCGCAGAGCGAGGCCCAGGGGGCAATACAGGCCCTGAACGGCTTTCAGATGAGCGGCCGCGCGCTACGGGTCAATGAGGCCCAGGAACGCGCACCGCGTGCGCGGCAAGGCGGCGGTCCATTCCGGCGCTGAAAACCAGCGTTCGTTACGCCCTTGAGACAAACCCCGCTTCGGCGGGGTTTTTTTTGCGGGCGCGCCCCTCCAGAATGGCGCTCGCATGCACCTGCCGTTGAAAGTCACAGCCCGCGCGATCACCGCGGCATGCGTCCTGGGCGTCGGCGGCCTGATGGCCGGGTGCGCAACCACGACGCCCAGTCGGGAGGCGACCGCCGGCGCTCTCGATGTCGCCCTCGCGGGGAGCCAGCGCACGGCAGCCGATCGGGGCCGCGACCAGTATCGCCATCCGAAGCAGACGCTTCTCTTTTTCGGCATCCGGCCGGGCATGCGGGTACTGCAGGTTTGGCCGGAGTCGGGCTGGTACACGGAAATCATCGCGCCGCTGTTGCAGGCCCGGGGCGTCGGCTATATCGCGGGGGTGATCGCACCGGATCCGGGCAGCCGCTTCCTCGAGGCGCGCCTCGCCGGCTATCGCCGGCTCCTCGCCTCCCGGCCGGACCTGTACGGCGGGGTCAAGGTGGTGACTTTTCCGCTGAATGGGACCGATGTGCTGCCGCCGGGATCGGTGGACATGGTGGTGAGCTTCGGCAACCTGCACGAGTGGATGGCGCTCGGGGACGCGCAGCAGGCTCTGGACACGATCTATCGCGCGCTCGCGCCGGGTGGGGTGTTCGGGGTGGTGGACAATCGCGGGGATCCCGCGGTGCCTCAGGATCCGCGGGCCAAGAGCGGCTATGTGAGGCAGGATTATGCGATCCGGCTGATCGAGGAAGCGGGGTTCAGGCTGGTGGCTTCTTCGCAGGTCAACGCCAATCCGAAGGACACCAGGAACTATCCTGCGGGAGTGTGGACGCTGCCGCCGGATTATCGGTTGGGGACTATCGATCGCGCCAAGTACGACGCCATTGGGGAGAGCGATCGGTTCACTTTGAAATTCGTCAAGCCCGGCGCGAATTAGTTGCCCGTCGACACGAGTCGATGGCCGCCGGTTACCACATCTCTTTGAGGCGGGCGCTGACGTCGAGGTCGGCATCGCCGCTTTCCGTCATCAGGATTTCGCCGCTGGCGCGCGGGCTCTGGAAGGAGGTGGAGTCCAGGGTTTTGAGGACTTTGTCGGTCAGGAAGCGGCTGCGGCCGCCATAGACGTGCTGGTCGCTGTGGCGATGCTGCGATGTCAGGTGGAACTTCAGCGGCGCCAGCAGCAGGAGGTCGTTCTGCGCGCGGGTCAGGCCGACGTAGAGCAGCCGCCGCTCCTCCTCGATGAGCTCGGGCTTGCCGGTGGCGAACTCGTTGGGGAAGCTGCCGTCGACGACGTTCAGCAGGTAGACGGTGTCCCACTCCATGCCTTTGGCGGAGTGGATGGTCGAGAGCACCAGGAAATCCTCATCGAGCGCGGGACGGCCGGCGAGATCGCTGGTGGCGTTCGGCGGATCGAGAGTGAGCTCGGTCAGGAAGCGCTCGCGGGACGGGTACTGGCCCGAGAGCACCTCGAGCTGATCGAGATCGCCGAGGCGTGTGTGGAAGTGCTCATATTGCCGCTCGAAGTGCGGGCGATACCACTCGCGTGCGAGATGCACCTGTCCGGTCCACGGGCGCTGCGGGTCGGCGAGCGCGAGGAGGAGCTCGATCAGCTTGCGCCAGTCCTGGGCCGTCCCTGGCGGCGGCGTGAAGCCTTGCAGGGAGCCGAGGGAGCCGCCGTTGGCTTCGAAGTGATCGAGGGCGCGGCGCGCGTTGCCGGGTCCCATGCCCGGCAGGAGCTGCAGCGTCCGGAAGGCCGCCAGGCCGTTGCGGGGGTTGTCGGCCCAGCGCAGCACCGCGAGCAGGTCCTTGATGTGCCCGGCCTCGAGGAACTTGAGGCCGCCATACTTCACGAACGGGATCTGGCGGCGCGCGAGCTCGACCTCCAGGACGTCGCTGTGACTGGACGTGCGGAAGAGCACCGCCTGCTTGCGCAGCGGCACGCTCGCTTCACGGCGCTTGAGCACCTCGCTACAGACGCACTCTGCCTGCGTCTGCAGGTCCTCCACGGTCACGAGGCGCGGCCGCGGTCCTTCGCCGCGGGTCGATAACAAGTGCTTACGGTGCTGGCGGGGCGCCTCCGCCATCACGGCATTGGCAACGTCCAGCACCTGCTGCTTGGAGCGGTAGTTCTGCGCCAGGGTGACCACCTCCGCCCGCGGCGCGAAGCGGTCGGGAAAGCCGAGGATGTTCTCCACCGCAGCGGCGCGGAAGGAGTAGATCGCCTGAGCATCGTCGCCGACGACGGCGAGCCCGGCGCCATCGGGCTTCAGCGCGTGCAGGATCTCCGCCTGCACTTTGTTGGTGTCCTGATACTCGTCGACCAGCACGTGATCGAAATGCCCGCCCACGTGAGCGGCGAGCCGCGGATGGGACATCATGATCTGCCAGTAAAGCAGCAGGTCGTCATAGTCGAGAAGACTGTTCTGCTGCTTGCTCTCGACGTATGCGCGATAGAGACGTGTCAGGTCCGACTCCCACTGCGCACACCAGGGGAACTGCGCTTCGAGCGTATCCTTGAGCGGACGCTGTGTGTTGACGCGATGGGAATAGATCTGGAGGCAGGTGTCCTTGCGCGGAAAGCGCTGCTCCTTCTGCGCGAGCCCGAGCTCCTGGCGCACGCTGTCCATGAGGTCGGCCGAGTCGCTGCGGTCGAGCACGCTGAACTGCGGATCGAGCTTCAGCTGCCTGGCGTAATGACGCAGCAGGCGGTTGCCGACGGAATGGAAGGTGCCCGCCCAGCTCATGCGCTGCAGGATGCTCTGGCTGACCCCGCCGAGCGTCTCGTTGAGCGCCGACTTGGTGAGCTCGTAAGCCCGCCGGCGCATCTCCGCGGCGGCCCGCCTGGTGAAAGTCAGCATCATGATGCGCGCCGGGTCCACTCCATGGATGACCAGATGCGCGACGCGATGCGCCAGAGTGTCGGTCTTGCCGGTGCCCGCCCCCGCCACGATCAGCAGCGGACCGGATTTGTAGCCCTTGGGCGCACCGGTACCCTCGGGCAGCGGCTCGCCATAGGTTACCGCCCGGCGCTGGGGGCCGTTGAGCTTCGCCAAATGTGACGCCGTCGACATGACGGCGGGGGACTATACGTAATCAGGTGAGCCGCTGTCACTGAATGGCGTCACGATGTTCACCGTACAGGTCCGACGGTGACCCCACACTGGACAGTTTCCTCACTCTAGCGCATGCGCTGGCGCGGGGACCGATCCGAGGTCGGCGCTGCAGGAGATGAGCCGCTGTCTGACATCCCGCTCGATGGCGGCGAAATCCACCGCCACGAGGGCCGGATCGCGGCTCGGCACCCGGCAGTCATCGAAATCGATGCTGAGACCGACATCGGCCAGGATGCGCGCGCCCACTGCGTCGCGGTACTGCGGCGAGCGGGCCAGCCGGTCGACATCGAGCACCAGATCGGCGGCGGCGGCGGCCGCCCCATGAGACAGGAGGGAGACGGCGGTGAACGCGCGATACGACAGCTCCTCGCTCCACGGGTAGAGCTCCGCGAAGAGGAGTTTGTACTGCCGGTCCAGACCGCGAGGCAGGCGCGGCAGGCCGAGCATGCCGGCGAAGCGCTGCGCGGGACTGCCTGTCGGGGCGAGCGCCAGGATGAGGAAATGACTCAACTCGAAATACGCGAGCGGCACCTCCTCACGATAGCTGCGGCAGGAGAGCCACTGCTGCAGCGGATTGCGGCGCACGACGATGTGATAGCCGCCAAGGGCCTGCTTGAGTGCCGGCGCGCGTCCGAGCGACCGTGAGAACCCAAACACCGGATGAGTGCCGCGGCGCCGCGCATGCCTGATGAGTCGCGAAAGATACCGGGCCTCCGCCCCTACGCCTCCCTTGGTCGGGAAATATCGCGCCAGCGCGAACTCCTTGCGATATCCCGGCACGCCCTTGACGAGCGGACGCAGCAGAGGGCAGTACTCCTCGGCGTAAGGCAACGCGAGCGGAGGATGACGCGAGTTCCATCCCTGCGGCGTCTGCCGCCGGATGCGCTTCGGCGAGCAGCGCGACAGGGATTCGCCAAAGGGCTCGTAGAAGCCGGTCGCGGACGGATTACGCCGGAAGCGGCTCCACACGTAAGTACTCGCGCAGCGCCAGCCTGCGTGAAGGAAAACGGCCCCGTGGCCCGATGGCGGTTTCAATACGCAGATCTCCACACTTGGACAACAGACTATACCTCGGTCGGCGCGGGCATCACTCTGCAGAAAAGCGCCGCCGAGGTATCAAAGTGTAACCGTGCTAGGCTGGCCGCATGAAGCCTGAGAAGCGGACCACGCACTTTCAGGGTCGCATCATTTCGCTCACCACCGACGAAGTGCGGCTGCCGAACGGTCATACGGCATCGCTCGAGGTCGTGCACCATCCCGGCGGCGCCGCGACGGTCGCGATCGATGCACAGGAGCGAGTTTGCCTGCTGAAGCAGTACCGCTATGTAGCGGACGGTTGGCTGTGGGAACTGCCGGCGGGAAAGCTGGAACCGCACGAGCCGCCGCTCCTCACCGCGCAGCGCGAGCTCATCGAGGAGGCCGGCGTGAGCGCACGCGCGTGGCTCAGCCTCGGCTCCTACCTCAGCTCTCCGGGAATCTTCACCGAGGTGTTGCATCTCTTCCTGGCGACGGGCGTGGAGCCGGCGGCGGTCGCTCACGAGCAGGCCGAGGTGATCGAGGTGCACTGGGTACCGTTCGGCGAGGCCTGCAGGTGGGCGGAAAGCGGCCGGATCCGCGACGGCAAGACAGCGATCGGATTGCTGCGGGCACGTTATGTCCGATGCGGCGCAGCACAAGCGGAACCGCGGCCTGATCCGTGACGAATGTCTCAGAACGGCGACGGGTGCGCTGCTAAGGTCAATGCGTCCGCGAGCCGCGGATTGCCGTTTTCAATGCTTCCTTGGACGCCAGTACAAAAAAGATCGACGGCGGGGACAGCCGCAAGCTGGACAGCTCAGGCGAACGCCGCCGCCTTTCACGTGTCCGCCACGACGACCGCGGAAACGCCTACGTCGAATGGGTGGATGCGCCCGCGGATCTGATCAAGCGCCCGAAGCTCGAGATCCAAGACGAGTCCACGGGGCTGCAGCTGGAAACGCCGCAGACCTCCTGCGATCCGTATTCGAACCGCGCCGGTGCCGCCCGCAGCAAGAGCGGCGGCAACACGACGCGCACCGACCTGCGCAAGCTCTCCGAGTGGATCAAGATGATGCGCGAGCTCGAGGAGCGCAAGCGCGCCGGCGGCGAAGGATCCGGCGGCGAAGAATAGCGGGCCCGTAGGGCTCGGCGCAGGGATGGCGCCGAGCAATTCGCCTCGACGATTTTCGCCTATTGAGCACTCTTCTCGATGTGCGCGAGCTTGCGCGCATTGCTCAGGCGGTAGAAGCGCCGCAGCTCGCTCAGCACCTCGCCTTCCGTGCCGGCGCCACGGCGGCGCAGCGCTTGCTCGAGCCGGCGGCAGAATTTCTCCGCGTACCGACTGGCCTCGCGATAGAGGTCTTCCCGCCCCTCGGCCAACCGCGGATCGATGCGGGCGCGCTCGAACAGAATGCGGCGCAGCTCCGCCGGGAATCGGCCGGGGAGCTGGCGCCGCAGCAGCCAGTAGCTCGCGACGTACTTGTCGACTTCGGCCTGCATCTCGAGCTCCAGGATGGAGACGGGCCGGTCGTGGCCCGCGTTCCACGCGAGGTACAGGAAGTGACTGACGCCTTCGAGCGCCTTGCAGTAATCCGCGACATTGCCATCGTGCAGCCGCACCATGGGGTCTTCGCGCCGCAACCTTTCCAACAGGTCGGGATCGAGATAGAGGGAGACTCCCGCCGCGTCGCCGCTGTCAGCGGGCTGGGCCACGATGAGATCCTCTTCCGCAGCCCGGCCGCGGACCGATGCCGGGAGGCGCGAGCGGTCTGTGACCAGGAAATCATATACGTCATGAGCGACACTCACGTCGTATATGCCGCCGATGAGCTGCTGCAGCTGCGTGAGGATCACGGGATCAGTGGGCGAGCTGGGCTCCGGCGGCCGCGGTCGGATCGACGCCGAGGCGCTTGAGCAGGGCGTAGCAGCGGCGGCTGCCGGTCTTCAGCCAGATCTCGTACAGACGCAGTATGTCCTTGTCGGAATGCGCGTAGGCGGTCTCCGCGAGCTCGTTGAGCGTGTCGACCATCGGCTGGAATTTCTGCGACAGCTCCGCGAAAACGTTGCCGAGCACCCTGCCCTTGCCGCGTGCCAGCGCTTCGGCGAGTACGCCGTAAGCGCGCCCTCCCATGGCAATGTGATAGTCGATGTCGATCAGCTTGCGTGCGAAGCTCTGCGCGAAGAAGCCGGCGACGAAGAGCGATACGTCGCCCAGGCGCTGCAGGCCGCGATTGCGGTCGTCGGCCGAGCGTGCCTCGAGCGCTTCGGACAGCATGACGACCAGCGGCTTCAGGCGCGGCCCCTCCGGGGTGCTGTCGAACAGCTCCTCGGAGCGGGAGAACAGGGTCAGCAGATTGACGACATAGTGCTCGGTCTGGTCCTCGACCGAGAGCTGCTGACTTTCCAGAGCGCCGTGCAGCGCGTCCCTGAAGTACTCCTTCAGATTGGCGACCGGCTGCACCCGGCAGGATGAGTGTGTGTCAGACATGGCTGTTACAGACCTCCTGACTGCGATTTAGCGGGCGAAGGCCGTCCTCAGCCCGCGGGATCGACACGGCCAGTCGGCGCGTTCCGCGTGAAGCGCCGGGAGCGGGCCTTGCGCCCATATGAATACAACGGCAGCGCACCTCTAAAGTTCACCTCACATAACGGCCAAGTTCCGTGACGCAGTCGTGTCTATTTGCCGTTCAGCTTTGGCAGCTGATGGCAGCGACTGCTAACAGTTCCGCGAGCTGCGTGCAGTCCGCGACGGCGGCGTCGGCAGGCTCGAGGTTGCACGGCCAGGGCGCTTGGCTACGGTTCATCCAGGCAGTTCGCAGGCCCGCGGCGCGTGCAGCCTCGACGTCCAGAAGTGGGTCATCGCCAACGTACAGTATGTTCCGCGCCTCCAGACGCAGATCACGCGCGAGCTGCTCGAAGCAGCGAGGGTGAGGTTTCGCGATACCGATCTGACGGGCATTCAGCGACACGCTGAAAAGCGGGGCGAGGCCGATCAGCTCGAGATCCGCATTGCCGTTGCTGAGGGATGCCAGCTCGTAGCGCGAACGCAGCTGTTCGAGCGCCGGCTGAACATCGGGGTAGGGCTGCAGCTCATTGCGTGCGGCAAAGAATACCTGGAAGGCGCGCTCGGCCACCTCCTCCGCGTACCCGCACTCGCGCGCGTGTGCGGCCAGCCCTGCGATGCGCAGGTAGGTGAAGTCGTGGGCATTGTGCGGCTCTTTGCGGGCGAGCTGCTCGCGTGCGGCCCGCATTTCCTCGATCGAGACGCGCTCGCTGATCCGCGGGCAATGCTCGCGCAGCCATGTGTGCAGGCGCTGCTCCGCGCGAACGAGCACCGGACCAACATCCCACAGTGTATTATCGAGATCGAAGGCGACCGCGCGCAGGTCGCGGAGCCCGGCCGCCCGGGATGCAGCGCGGTCCAGGCTCAAGGTTTCCGTCGTCATGCTGTGAAGGTTACCATCCCATGTCGGATCTGACTCTGGTGATCGGCAACAGGAACTACTCCTCGTGGTCGCTGCGCGCATGGATGCTGCTGAGGCGGCTCGGCCTCGAGTTCCGCGAGATTCTGATCCGGCTCGACACGCCGACGACGAAGGACGAGATCGAGAAGTACGGCCCGAGCGGGCGCGTACCCGTGCTGCTCGACGGCGAGCTGCGTATCTGGGACTCCCTCGCGATCTGCGAATACGTGGCGGAGCTCGCCGGGCGCGGCTGGCCGCCGGACCCGGCCGCTCGCGCGGTCGCGCGCTCCGTCAGCGCCGAGATGCACTCGGGCTTCGTCAATCTGCGGACGGAATGGCCGATGAATGCGCGCGCGCGCAACCGCCGCAGGATCCCAACGCCGGGCGTGGAGGCGGACATCGATCGGGTCGATGAGATCTGGAACGATTGTCGGCGGCGCTTCGGGGCCTCGGGCCCCTGGCTCTTCGGGGAGTACTCCATCGCCGACGCGATGTATGCGCCGGTGGTGCTGCGCTTCAATACGTACGGCGCGCGGATCTCGGAGACGGCACGCTGGTACATGGCCGCCGCGCTCGAGGATGCGGCCCTGCAGTCCTGGCTCGCAGCCGCCAAGGCGGAGCCGTGGACGATCGAAGCGGACGAGGTAGGTTAGGGCGTACCACTGGCCGTCCATGGCGACAGGGCCCCCGGCCTCACCCATAGGTTGCCCGCCACTCCGCCCGGTAAGACATCCCCAGCGACATCAGCCGCTCGAGCAGCTCCGGATAGCCGATCCCGGCCGCGCGCGCAGACTCGGCGAAGTCCTCGGCGGCCTCCAGGTTGGGATTGGCGTTGGCCTCGAGCGCGTAGACCTCGCCGTTGGCGGTCGCTCTGAAGTCCATGCGGGCGCAGCCCGAGAGGCCCAACGCCCGGTAGATTCGCCGCGACAGCCTGTCGAGTCGGGCGACCACCGCCGGCGCCAGATCCTCCGCGGCCCGAGTGGTGAT